>Ga0160422_10000357_pt1 | contig 27249 bp, 19 predicted proteins | sample Fk160mmetaG_FD_108192 | JGI IMG/M metagenome (GOLD analysis project Ga0160422, IMG submission 108192) | Marine microbial communities from the Central Pacific Ocean - Fk160115 60m metaG | ecosystem: Environmental > Aquatic > Marine > Oceanic > Photic zone | place: The Central Pacific Ocean...
GATTTGGGATTCCTTTTTCCACAGGGCTTGGCCATTTTCAGGCAATAAGTGAATCGGGTCGTAGTAGTAAAAGACTTTTCCGGGTTTGGCGGTGGGTGAGGTCCAGGCGGAGATTCCGATTTCCTCGTCGTAGGCCAGGTAACTGGATATGTCTCTCTTGCCTCCTCCACCGGGCGCGTCACAGACTACCCGTGGCGTATTGAAACCGGCCATGGAACCTTGCAGGCGCAAAGAGAGTCCCTCCGCCTTTCGTACGGTGGTGCGCAGGTGTTCGCAGGCAGGAACCAAATCGTGCAGGTAAACGTAGTAGGGTTCGATCAAAAGACGGGATAATTTCCTCATCGTCGAATGCAGGCATGAAAAGCCGTCGTTGACGCCGGAAATCAGAACGGACTGGTTGCGAACTCGGATTCCGGTCCCGGAGACCGCTTGCATGGCGCGGAGTGTCCATGCGGAAAGTTCGCGGTCGGTGTTGCAGTGAGTGTGCAGCGCCACTTCCTTCATCCGTTCCGCTCCGAATTGAGCGACTTCCGAAAGCGCATCCATCCACTCGGTGTCACTGGTGAATTTCATCGGCATGATGGCGAGACCTTTGGTGGCGAAACGAATTCTTCGAACGGTCGGAATGCCAAGCAGCGAAAGTCCGATCTGCCGGATCTGCTTGGGGCGAAGGAGAAGGGCGTCCCCACCGGATATGACGATGTCCTCGAGTTCCGGATGATTCCGGACGTATTCGAAGGTTTCCTCCCAATCCAGAGACTTGGCTCCGTAGGTGGATTTGCTTTTCACCGCAGTGCTTCCACCGACCACCCGGCTGCGGGTGCAGAAGGAGCAGTAGACGGGGCAAAGGGTGATGGGAAGAAAGAGGGCTTTGTCCGGGTAACGGTGAACCAAGTAGGGGGTGACCTTGTTGTTTTCCTCCGCCAAGGAATCGTCGAGGGTCTCGGGATGATCCGCTTGGAACTGGGAACCGAGGGGGATGAACTGCTTGCGAATGGGATCCTCCGGGTAATTCGCCCAGTCGATCCTTGAAAATACGTAGGGAGTCAGACGCATGTTCATGCGGGTTCTCAGGAGACCTTTTTCAATGTCTTGAACCAAGGAGGGAGGGACTGCATCCCCTAAGGCATCAACCAGTTTGGGAACGGTTGTGACGGCGTTCCGCTGCTGCCAGTTGTAATCTCCGAAGCGATCGGCATCCAGGTCTCTCCAGGCGGGAATTTTACGCCAAAACTCCGAGTCGTCGAAGACGTAACGGAAGGGTTCGTCACTTCCGGACCGGGAGCAAGGTGTTTTTTCGACGGATGCGCTGAATTCGTTAAACATCGTTGATGTTTATAATGGATTGAAAGGGGATTGCCAACCCAATTGGAACAAAGGTCCATCGTATGGCCACAGGTACGGAGGAAAGTTGGCGGATGTCGAAATTTCAGGGATAGAACCTTGAGCTTTGTGAAAAACTTTGGCATTTTCAGAGAATCTTGCCAATGAAACCCTTGAAACGCCACGCCGCGGCCCAGCGCGTAAGGAAAAGGTCGAACCTATGAATTATTGGGTACGTGGCGCATCCAAATGGTTGCCGATGGTGGTTACCGTCGTGGTTTTGCTTTGGGCGCTTGGGTTGCTGGTGGACCGGAAAACCTTTGAAAACGTCGCTCCGGTCGAACCGCTCGATTCCCTTCCTTCTAAGGAGGAGAGTTCGGTCGCGGAAACACCAAGCGACGAACCGGTTGACCTGGATGATCCCGTAGAGGTTCGAAGGCTAAAATCAAAGGCTTCGAGCGTTTTTCAGGTTCGTGGAAGAGAGGGTGAGGAGTTGGTTTATCTACCCAACCAAAGCGAGCCGTTCAGCGGTTGGTTGAAGAAAACCCTCAAAGACGGTTCTCAAGTTCTGTGGGAAGTGAAGGATGGGGATAGGCACGGTCCGTACCTGGAATTTTTCAATGAGCTAAAGACCTTGACTCAACATTACGCCAAAGGTGAATTGAATGGGTCTTCCATCGAATGGTTCGAGAATGGTCAGAAGAAGAAAGAGGTGAATTTCAGAAGGGGCCGGAAAGAGGGTCTGCAAACGGGATGGTTTGCCAACGGACAGAAGAGCTACGAGCAAAACTATCGGGCTGACCAGCGCGAAGGGTTATTCAAAAGCTGGTACGCCAACAGCAACCCAAAGCAAGTGGGCGCTTACCGGAAAGGCCGGTTGGATGGTCCGTTCACCGAGTGGTATGAGGATGGTCAGAAGAAGGAAGTTTGGAACTACAAAGGGGATTTGCCCGATGGTCCGTATGAGAGTTGGCATCCCAACGGGACAAAGAGAAACGAACACTATTACAAGGAAGGAAAGACCCATGGGGCTTATCTGAGCTGGCATGCCAACGGTAACAAAAGATACGACGGGTCCTACCTGAGCGGAGAAAAGACCGGCCTTTGGATTCTTTACAATGAAGATGGAAGCGAACTTAATAGGAAGAGCTACGAAAAGGGAAGGGAAGTTCCGGCGAAGTGAGCCTTAATCCCATGGAATCGACTGTGTTTTCGCAGAATTTATAAGTCATGAATAATCGGGAATGAGTATGAGATGTGGGTCAGTGAACGAAGTCCGAAGTAAGGTTTTTGCCGCATTGTCCGGTTTTTGCCTCGTTGCGCTTCTCTGTTCCTGTTTTGAGAAGGAGGAGTCCGAACAGGCTAAGAGATCGGAGGGAAACGCCTTGGACCGCAGGGAAAGAATCAGACAATTGGAGTTGGACGTGGAAACCCTCAAATGGGAAAACGCCCGCTTGTTTCTGAAAATCCGGAGTGTCGACGGTTCTTCTCTGGTGAGGGATAAGTTGACCGGATTGTGGCATTTTGACGTCGAACGCACTCCCTACACGGGACGAGCAACGGAAAACTACTCCGACGGGTCACCCAAAGCGGAGGCTTCCTTCCTCAAGGGGAAAAAAGATGGAGTGGAGAGATTTTGGTATGCGAATGGTCTTTTGAAAGAGGAAAGCCAATGGTTTGACGGTCTGGCGAACGGTATCATCCGAACTTGGGATAAGGAAGGTGGTTTGATCCGGGCGGTCCGATACAAGAAGGGTGAATTGATCGAGGTAATCAGGGATTGAATGCCCGATTACGTCTCTCCCCACGCTATTCGAATTTCAATCCCCGGGTGGAGGAAGTTTCACCCAGCCATTTCGGTTTTTCGCAGAAAAGAGGTCCCTTGGGCGTCCACAGGACTTCCGGTATGAGAATTTGATAAGCTTGCAGGGGTTCGCCATACGAGAAGGTCAGAAGTAAGTCGGTCCTTTGGTTTGGCTTGTCGAAGTCAGAGTAATTCTTGATGATGATGTTTCCTCCCGCACCTTCCTGATCGGGGCAGAAGTAGTGGACTTCATCCGGACTTGATTGATCGAAGCGTACGACTATGTCACCTTGTCCGCTGCCATTTCCAACGATATTTCGGTCATAGGACTTTTCGGAGTCTTCGGGTTCGTAACCAATCATGAAGGCTTTTGAGTAGGTGAGGTTGTCGGGGCGTAGACGGTAACTTAGGTTGCGGTCGAAATGCAGGGTTCTCGGATTGGATGAGTTTTCATCGAAATCGGCGTCTCCCTTAACCTCGAAGCGTCCGTTTTTCCAACTCACCGGCAAAAGCACCTCGATGGCCATGAGCTTGACCGTCTCCCATTGGATTTGATAACCACGGGCTTCGCGAAGGATGGGGAGGAACGATTGCTCTCGCACGAAATCCGGAGAATTTCTTGAAAGATGACGCCATTGCCCTCTCCAATTATGCTTAAAGGCAATCTCCCATTTGGACGAGGCGGTAATGAGGTCGTCGGGGAAAGGTTGGCGATGAAGAGCGATTAATTCGTTCCTGATCGATTGATTCCTGATGCCATAGAGGAATGATTTGAATTCCTCTTCGTTCAAGGCGAAGATCGATCGTTCGAAGAAGGGCTTGAAGTTGTTGTAACGGAAGGAATCGAAGACGATTCTTCCAACCGCTTCCTGCGGATGAAGTTGAGCCCATGCGTTCCCAAGGCTGAGGAAAAATGGAAAGAGAAGCAAAATCCAACGTAGCTTACCGAACATATTCCAATGATGATTACTTTTTGGACGCTCTACAAGCGAGAACGAACTTTTGAAGCGCGCCGATCGGCTAAAAATCTTTTGTCTTTTTTATGAAATCGACAAATTTGGATCATGAATTGCATGAGTCATGAATTATGAAGAGAATTCGTCCCTTCGATACGCGGCAACTTCAGGCATTCGACGTTTTGTGTTCAACCGGTAGCTTTACCGAAACGGCCAAGCGTCTTTTTCTGACTCAGTCTGCGGTCAGTCATTCGATGAAAGCCCTCGAGGATGAGACGGGCTGTCAACTTTTCCGAAGACAGGGCAAAAAAGTTTGCCTCACGGAAGCGGGGGACAGGCTATTGCGTTTCGCTCGCCCATTTTTAATGGAGATGGATGCGGTGAGGTCCGAATTGGAGGGATTTGAGAAATTCGGGGCGGGCAGAATCCGACTGGGGGCTAGCCAACAGGCGTGCAGATTCTTTCTGCCTCCTATGTTACGCCAATTCAAGGAGCAGTTCTCCCAGTGCCGATTTGAGGTAAGAGCCGAAGATACCCCCAAGTGCCTGCAAATGTTGACTCTTGGAGAGGTCGATCTTGCCATCACTTTGGAGCCGATAAAAATGTCGGACGTAGAATTCATTCCCTGCTTCACCGATGAATTGAGAATGGTCATTCCGGTCGATCACAGGTGGGCCAAGACCGGAAAAGTGGATTGGGACGAATTGTTGATGGAGAACTTCATTCTCTATAACCGCGAAAGTTACACTTTCAGAATTTTAAACGATTATTTGGACGGACAAGGATTAAAACTATCCTCGTTTATGGAAATCAACAGTCCCGAAGCAGCCAAAGAGTTAATCAAGGTTTCCATGGGTATAGGCGTTATGGCTGATTGGGCGGTGGAAAAAGAGGCCAATGAAGGAGAGTTGATTAGCCTTCCCCTGGGTCGAAAAAAATTACTTCGCACTTGGGGGATTTCGGTTCGCAAGGGTCGCAAGTTGAATAAGGCGGAGAGAATTTTCATGAAGATCGCCGAAGAGTCGGGTTGTCATTGGATGGTTAATCGTCGACTTGGCTGATGGTTGGACCGTCCTTTCCTTTTGCTTGTTTCTTGCGCAAAGAACAATTAATCGGCAAAAGAGAGTCATGAATCATTACTTCGGTTTTCTTTTGTCGTTTATCCTTCTGTTCGCATCCCTTCACTCTCAAAGTCGAAATCTAAATGGTGATGATCGCAAGTTCAGGTTGAGCCCCGTTCAAAAGGTGAATGCGCTGATTCCTCCCACCATGGACGGCAAGCGCCTCGGGGTCGACCTATTGATTGACGGCAAATTACCGAAAGATGGTTGGAGATCCACCTGGACTGCCTGGTTTAAGAAAAACCCCTCGATTGATTTCGATTTGGGGTCGGAGAAGAGAATTGGCGTGATTCGCATTTACTACCAACCTTGGGACCGAGCGGATGAGTTGTCCGAAGTCAAAGTTGAAGTGAGTGCGGATGGCGAAACCTTTTTGGAATTCAACGAATACGAAGGCTTTGCTTCCACTCCGGCAAAAGGAGTATGGGCGGAAATCGACCTTCGGGCAGTTAAGGCCAGATACTTCCGCTTGTCTCCGAAATACCGAGGTTGGGGAAACCTCTGGGGAGAAGTGGAGTTCTGGGAAATCGCCAAGTAGAGTTGTCTCCAAAGGTACGAAGGCAAGCGAATCCTTGCTGATTTTTAAATGCTCAAAAGGCTTTCCAACGAGTTGGTGAGGTTTTTCCCCTTGCTTTCCCTTCTCGTTGGAGGAACGTCCCTTTGGAAACCGGAGACCTTTCTATGGTTTGGCAAGGAAACGATCGCGTTTGGTTTGGGCATGATCATGCTCGGAATGGGAATGACCCTGAAAGCGGAGGATTTTTCTCGAGTTTTGCGAAAACCCCGGGTCATTTTGATTGGGGTAGGGGCCCAATTTCTGATTATGCCTGCTTGCGGGTTCGCGATTGCCTACCTCTTCGGGTTACCACAGGAAATGGCCTTGGGTCTGATCATGGTTTCGAGTTGCCCGGGGGGGACGGCATCCAACGTCATTGTCTATTTGGCAAGAGGAGAAGTCGCCTTATCGGTGAGCATGACCATGATCTCAACTTTGCTGGCGGTCTTCCTCACTCCCGCGCTCGTGTATTTTCTTGCGGGTCACTTTGTTCCAGTCGATCCTTGGAGTTTGCTCAAAAGCGTTTTGTGGATCGTTTTATGTCCCTTGGCCGTTGGCGTGGTTTGGAATCGATCCTTTCCGAGGTCGGCGAAAGTGGTTTCTTCCTTCTCTCCTCTTTTTTCCGTCCTGTTTATCCTACTGATCGTAGGTTTTGTATTATCCGCTAAAAAAGATTTAATTTTAGAGCATTGGATGGTCTTGTCCGGATCCGTGTTCTGTCTTCATACCTTTGGGTTTCTCTTGGGTTATTTTTCCTCTCGTTTTTTTCGGTGCGAGGAAGCGGAGAGTCGAGCCATATCCATTGAAGTGGGCATGCAGAATTCGGGTTTGGGCATGGCTTTGACCAGTAAGCATTTCAACCATTTTCCCTTGGCTCCCGCACCTTGCGCCCTGAGCGCGGTCTTTCATTGCATCATGGGGAGCGCGCTGGCTTATTTTTGGGGAGTTAAAAAAAAATTTGACTAACCACTGAATTTTGGCGATTTTTCTACATGTGCGCAGGAAGCGCATGCGTGAGACAGTTACGCAATCTTACGCCAAAGCATGGATGCTTTCCCAATTTTCAGTTCCATGCTCTCACCTACTTCACCCGTTTTTTCCACGCTCTCCGATTTATCGATGCGAGCGATGAATCGCTTTGAGCGTTCCGTTGAGAAAACATTGGACAAAACCAATCCCGTCTCAACGGCCAGCGGTCACGAGAATGCCGGTCAATATCTCTTTTCATCTCGTCTCCAAAACGACATCAGGCATGCAAAGATCTTAGGCAATAATCTGCAAGGAGTGATTTCTCAGGGACAAATGCAGGAGGGGTACCTGCAGACTGCGATAGGGAAATACCAGCGGATGGCGGTTTTGGCAACGGAGGCATCGAATCCGATGCTCAATGGAATCGAACGTTCCAACATGCAAACCGAATTCGATCGACTGCGAGAGGACGTTCACGAGATGCGTCAGGAAAGCTTCAACGGACACAAGCTTTTGACCGACGAGGAGCAACAGGAGGCGAATTTGCCCAATGAGACTCTCGCTTTGCTTGCCGTCAATCTACCCACCTTTGTGGATTCGAGCTCTCTGAGCGTTGACACGGTCGAGAACGCCGCCTCCGCCATTGCGACTTTGGATGGCGCCTTGCAGAACTTATCGGCTCAACGGGCCAACGTGGGTTCCAATCGGGCCCAAGCGGAGATTGCCATGGAGCGCTTGAATCGGAAGGTTGCCGCCGCGGAGTTTTCCTTTGCCCGGATGTCGGACGAGGAAATGATCAAGGATCTTACCACGGTGGCTCGGCATAAGCTTACCTCCGATGCCAGCATGGCTCTGCTTAGCCAAGCTCGGGGGATAAACCGGCAACTCACCGAGACCCTGCTCTGATGATTTCCGCGAGTTCGCCGATTCTCAGTCATTTGGCCTCCTCCAATCGGGTTGCCCAAATTGGCTTGGGACGTTCTCAGGCTCGTCTGGCGCACTCGGGAGATTCCTTGGAATCGACGCGACAAAGCGGAGACAGCGGACAGTTTTCCTACGCCACCCGTCTGAGCGGAAAGACCCGGGCTTCTCAGAACCATATGCGGAACTTGCAGAATTCGACCACATACGTGCAGATGCAACAGGCGGGGTTGGAGAAGGCCCGTCAGATCTTCGAGCGAATCTCGGTCCTTGCGACGCAGGCTACCGACCCCTTCATGACCAATTCCCAGCGTTCCATGCTCAACGAGGAGATGGATGGCTTGAAAAGCGAACTGGAAAACTTACGTACGGCGGATTTCAATGGCAAGTATCTCTATGATGACCTGGCTTCTTACACCGTTCAATCGATTGACTTCGGTGACGACTTGGATGAAACTCAAACCCCGGCGGAAAGTAACGTCTATCAAGCTTTTTACAAGAATCGAACCCGAGACGTAAACCGATGGAGTAGCACCAAGGACGTGCTCTACAGCAGCGGTCGCATAACTCTGGAGGTCAATGGCGGTGGCCACGGCGAGAGGTATTACGTCAAGCAAGGGGAGACGATTCTCTTTGATACCGGACAATGGTGGGAGACCACGGGACATGCTTATCAGTATGATTTTGATAAGTTCATCATTGATTTTTCTCCGGGTAAGGACACCACCTTTAGCTTCGTTCCCATGGATACCGCCGGAAGTGAGGACACGCGAATTTCGGGGGTTACCGCTTCCCCCAATGGAAGTTTCGACAACAGGTCATACTTCGAGTCTCAATTGGGAGGTGCAACTGACTATTCCGAACCTTTCACGAACGCGGGACAGGTCACGACCAACCCGGCAACAACCGATTCATCCATCATCAGCGTCGTAGTGGAGTCAACCTCACTCTTTCAAATCAAGGCGTCTTACGAACAGACTGGTCCCACCAATTACCAAACCGTAGGTGAGGCGGGCGCCAACGACGCCGTGACTTTGGAACCCGTGGGTTTCGGCACCATGACCGGGATGGGGGTTGCGACTCTGGCCGACGCCAAGGCGACCCTGACGAGCGTTTTGGAGGAAATGAAGGGAATCGGAATCCAGACGGGAAAACTCGGGGCAAATCTAACTTTGATCGAGGAAGCCTACAATTTGGCGGGTGACCGGGTGGCTGCGGGACAGGTTTCCTTGCTGCGGATGAGCGAAGAAGATTTTACCGATTCCTCCATGGAGTACGCCATGAAGAAGATTCAGGCGGATGGAAACGTCGCTCTGCTCAGTCAAGCCAAGGAAATGAGCAGTAAGATCTATAACCTGCTTTGGTAAGGGGAAAATGCTCGCTGCCGTCACATCCGCCAATTTGAGCAAACTGAATTACCGTTCGGGCAGTTCCTCCCATGCCATGCAGACTTCCACTCGAAAGATGCTTTTTGCAGGCAACGCTCAGGAAATCGCAAGATTGAATGGTGATGCGGGTACCTTTCTATCGAGAACCCGCATTGGGGCGGAGACCCGGAACAAGAGCACTCTAGCCAGAAGCATGCAAAACGCGGTCAGTTACGCCCAGACTCAGGAGGCGGGGATGCGAAAATTGGAAAGCATTTACAATCGGATGACCCAATTGGCGAGCCTCGCCGCCGATCCTTTTGTCGATGAAGGAGTAAGAACCCAGTTAAATGCCGAATTCCAGTCCTTGAAGCAGGATTCCTTTGAGATGCGCAAGGAAACCTTCATGGGGAATTTCCTTTATGACGATATGGCCGCAAAGTATTTTCCTGTGGTCGATTTCGGACAGGCTTTTACGGACAAGGCCGTGGACGGACAGGATGGACTGGAAAGGAAGAATCTTGCCAACCCTCCTTCGGGTTGGACTGGCGCTCCGGAATACTACCAACTGGAGAAAGAGGTTCATTTCAATTCAGGGAAATTCGTTCTTGATATCAACGGAGGCGGAACGGGAGAAAGATACATACTAAAGCAAGGCACGCAGATCATTTTTGATACCGCAGGGGGACCCGATTCATCGGATTCGGGAAATAAGCATGACATGCAATGGGCAACGGGAGGGAACGCATACACGCAAGACTTTGACCGTTTTGAGATCGAATACGCTCCAGGTCAGGCAACTACCTTCAAGTTCGTCCCTCTTACTCCCGGTAATAGTATCTACGTTGCAGGTCCTGATGAAACGGTGGGAACCGCAGACGACCCGAAAAAATCAGACGGAGCGGGAAATTGGCCTAAAAACAAGAATGGCACTCCTTCAACTGAAACCGTTTGGTGGGAAGATGACGTAACCTACGACAACAAGGATCTATACGTAACGCAACTTGGACTGGGAAGCAGTGATGGGGATGAATCCCAACCCTGGAACCTCGGAGATGACCGAACCAACCACATCTTTTCGGGTGACGTCGGTGAAGTGAAAACTTTCGAGGCCAATGGTCAATCCACGAAGCTCACATTGCGGGTGGAGTCTAATACCATTTTCCAAATCAATGCCACTTACACACCGTTGGAGGAAGCCACCAACAACAAGACCATAGAGGGTGGCTCAGCCAATGACGTGGTCTTGGATGCGGTTGGAATCGGGATCACCCTGATCGATTCATCGATCGATACCGCGGACAATGCAAGGAACTCTCTTGGCTTTCTGGCAAAGGAAATCGAAAGTGTAGCTCAACAATTGGGCACCATCGGAGCCAACTTGTCCAAGTTGGAAATCGCGACCGAGCGACTTAGTAATCAGGTATACCTCTCGGAAAAGGGCCTGTCCCGGGTGGGAGAGGATGCGCTGATCGAGGAATCGACCCGCTTCGCCAGGGAAAACATAAAAAGCCAAGCCACCACGGCCCTGTTGTCCCAAGCCTTTTCGGTTAGTGAAAAGGTCCTGCAAGTCATCCTTTGAGCTATGTCTCCGATCGACCAATTTGCATGAGGGCAAGATTTCTTCTAGGTTACTGAAGTGTCCTCCGAAAACGAATTGCCGCCCCATATTCTAAAACCCGAGAAGCATCTCAATCGGGCGCAAGGCTATTTCGCCTTGGACATGTTTGAGGAAGCTCGCAGGGAATTAAGAGCCCTGCCCAAGGGTGGTGTGTGGAACAAGCGGGGACGAGAATTGCTTGTTGCGATTCACAGTGAACAGGAACAATGGGGCCGGATGATGGAGGTGGCACGGGGTTTGCGCCATGAATTTCCCGAAGAGGCGGAGTGGTGGGTGATGGATGCCTTTGCGACCCGTCGTGAGGAATCCATCGAGGAAGCCAGAGAAATCTTATTGAAAGGATTGGCCTTGCACTACGATGACGCGTTGATCCGATACAACTTGGGCTGTTATGCCTGTGTCCTGAAAAGCTTCGGGGAATGCATCGATTTTTTAAAGGAAGCCGTACGCAGGGATGAAAAGTTCAAGCTAATGGCTTTGCAGGACGAGGATTTGTCGGAAGTACGGGAAGCGTTGCTGAAGATGGGATGGGATCAGGTGGTTGTATGAAAGGTTCTTCCCGCTCTGCGTTCAGTCTCATTGAATTGCTTGTGGTGGTCGCGATACTCGGGATACTCGTCGGAATTTTCTTCACCGGGTTTTCCTACGTGGTCGCAAAGCAAAACGAAAAGCAGGCAAAAATGGAAATCGTGGCTTTGAAGACCGCAGTCGATTCATACAAGTTGGAACATGGGGCCTACCCCAATTGCCCCGGGAACGTTTGCACTCCCGGCGAATGTCTTTTTCTTTCCTTGGCGGGCTTCCATAATGCGGAAGGAACCCTCCAAGTTCCTCCCTATCCAACGACGATTCCGGCGGGGTTGTTCGGATATGAGCGAATGAGCTTCGACGTCGCGGAAATTCCGGACGTTTCTCATGAGGATGGCAATTCGATGATCCTTTGGTTATCCGATACCCTTGGGAAGGATCCGGAGTTTTTGGATCCTTGGGGAAATGAATACGTTTATGAATTCCCTCGAGAGGACGGTGGCCATGGGTACCTGCTTTTTTCGATGGGCCCGGATGGCAAAAGGGAAGAGGGTTTCAACGAAGACGATGTCCGTTAGGAAGTCTTATTCGTGTCCGATCAAGCCTCTTTCAATGAGGCGGTTGCGGATTTCCTTCAAAGGCAAGTTGTCCGGACTGTCGGGGTTCTCCATGAGTAAAAAGTCGATGTCCTTGAGAGTTTTGTCGAATTCCTGTCTCTCATAATGGATCATGGCTCTCATCGCCCTCGTATAGCGGTCGTTGGGGGTAATGGCCAAGATCGCGTCGATGTATCGAAGTTTGCCGATTTGATCCTGTTCCCGCTCCGCGGATTGGATCAAATTTCTAAGCATGCGGGTGATGATATCCTTTTTGGGTGTGGGCTCGAAACGCAAATCACTCAGAAGCACTCCGGTGATCTGGGATGCTTGCCGTCTGTTGATGATCCTACCTCCAAAGGCATCGATCAGAATCTCCTTGGGTCGATCCGTTTTCCTCGTTGACTTGTCTTGTTCGGGTTCGCGGTAGATGGCCATGAAATGACCGGGCAGTCCCAGTCCGGAAACGGGAAGGTTGAGCCGGTTGGCCAGTTCGATCAGGAGGATGGACAAGGTGATGGGCAAACCCTCCCGGTCATCCATCACCTCATTCATGTAACTGTTCGAACGGTGGTGGTAATCCAACGTGCTACCGTGAAAGCCCATTTCATCGAACAATTGGGACACCAAAATGCGCAACCTTTGCTCGCCGGTCGTTTTATCGGAAAACTTCATTTTGATCTTTTGAGCGAGAAGGTCGGCCTTTCTCAAATAGCCGTCCAAATCGAAATGAGCATTATCCAGACGGGCGATGAGTAGGGCGGACCTGAGAAGGTCGACCGAATGCTCGTCTTCATGGGAAAGGGAATCGGCCAATTCACGGATGATTAACCGTTCGCGGACCTCCTCCGCAAGCTTGTGGACCGAGGATGCCTTCTTTTCCAGTTCCAAGGCGTAATCCTCGATCGCTTGAGGGGCAAAGTCTCCGAGATTCATGAGTTCTTGCTTTTGTCCGTGAGACAAGTCGTCTCGGGTGCCCAAGTCTTGGGTGAATTTCCGAACTTGGGACATGACTTTAGGAGTCACCTTGGATTTGGGAAAACGTTTGGCGAAACGAAAGTTACGAAAACTTGCGGTAGGTTCCCGAAATTTGCAAAACCCAACCTTGCCTTTGATCAAAGCCTGATCCCTGAGATCGATAACAACCTCTTCGTTGACCGAACAAATCATCCGGCCGTCCTCCTGCAAGCGGATTCTCAGGAGGTTCCATTCGTAGGGCTGATAGGCGGGAGAATCCACCGTCCTCAGGATGGTCCAATTAAAGACGCTGGGCCCCTCGAAACGGGTCAGGCGAAGAGAACCGCCGGTAGGATAAAACCCGTAATGAGTGTCCTTGCCATCGGCATGAAAAACCAAGCCGGCCGCGCCGCTTTCTTCCTCCAACTTCACTTCGACCTCGATCTCATAGGGGAGGGAGGGCGCGTTGCCCTGATAGAGACAAAGCATCCGACCTCCGAAACCGGAGCCCAACCCACTTGCGCGAATGATTCCAGCTCTTTGTTTCCAGGAACCGTTCATCACTGGTTTCCATTCCAATTCGTCCAAGGTTCCGATGGTAAGCCATTTTTTTATGGGGATTGGCTCGTCGTTTTCGTTCATTAGTTTTTTGAGCTCATTGACGGGAACTCCAAATCCCATGGCTCCGCCCGATTTGATGGACAAGATGGCTACAACTTGCCCTTCGAGGTCAAGCGCGGGGCTTCCGCTACTGCCCGGTTCAATGGGGATCGCCACTTGAACCATGGGGCGACCATCACCAAACTCCAGTTCGCGCAAGGCAGCGACCACCCCTCGACTTACGCTGTACGAATAGCCAAGCGGGTTGCCAAGGGAGAGAATCGCCACGCCGGGTTTGAGCCGGTCGGAATCTCCGAGTTTCAAAACCGGCAGATTTTCGGCATCGATCTTAATCAGAGCCAAGTCACGATCACGATCAATGGCGAGAATGCTTACCGGTCGGAAGCTTTTTCCATCCGAAAAGCGAATCGAAAAATCACGATGCTCCCCAATGACGTGAAAATTGGTGGCGATGATCCCATCACTCGAAACTACGAAACCTGTGCCCCTCCCTCCTTCTCTGCCCACTCGATCGACGCTTTCAATGACGACGACAGAGGGCTTGATCAAGGCAGCGAGCTTTTCGAAGTCCTGCGCTTCGCGTTTGGCCAAGGCAAGTTCGGAAAGTTGGGTGGCGTTCTCCTCCTTGGCTTCCAAACCCTGAAAAGGATTTCCCAAGATAGTCAGAAATACAGCCAAAATGCCTAATGATGTGTTTCCATGCGCAAGGGAAAGATGCATAACTCATTAATCTCAATGCCAACCTCAATGTCAAGTTTTGCAGGATCCAAATTTTTGGATTGCGATCAGTGGATCCGGTTGACGAGAATCAAAGACCTGAAAAAATCCAAATCCATGAATAGATATTTTTCCCGAAGAAAGTTTTTAAGCCTATCCGCAACCGCAAGCTTCGGCTTTCAGTTCCTCCCCTCGCGAGTATGGGGGGCGAATGAGAGAATTAACTTGGCCGGCATTGGAGTCGGAGGAAAGGGAACGGCGGACGTGGCAAGCGCCGCCAAGGCCGGAGCTCAAATCGTCGCCCTTTGCGACGTCGACGAGAATAGGGGTGCGAAAAGTTTCAAATCCTTCCCCAAGGCCAAGATCTATGCGGATTTCCGAAAGATGTTGGAAAGTCAGAAGGATATAGACGCGGTTACCATAAGCGCCCCCGATCACATTCATGCGGTGGCAGCGATGGCGGCGATGGATTTGGGCAAGCACGTCTACTGTCAAAAACCTCTGACCCACTCGGTTCATGAAGCCCGAATGCTTACTGAAGCCGCCGCTCAGAGAAAATTGATCACTCAGATGGGAAACCAGGCTCATGCGGGCGAACCGATCAGGCGAGCGGTCGAACTGGTGAGAGCCGGAATCCTTGGGAGGGTAACGGAAGCCCACGTTTGGACGAACCGCCCGATATGGCCGCAAGGTATGAGGGAGCGCCCTCCGAAGGAGAAAGTCCCCCCGGGCTTGGATTGGAAACTTTGGCTGGGGCCAGCTCCTCAGGCTTCCTACAGTTCGGCCATCGTTCCGTTCAAGTGGAGGGGTTGGTGGGATTATGGAACGGGGGCGCTGGGCGATATGGCTTGCCATATAATGGACATGCCCTATTGGGCTTTGGATTTGAAATACCCCCTGTCCGTCGAAGCGGAGCAATCGGGGAATTCTAAACTCTCCGCTCCCGTGTGGTCGGTCATCAGGTATCAGTTTCCCGCTCGCGGTCCGAACCCACCCGTAACCATGATTTGGTATGATGGAAGAAGGGATGGTCAGCCAAATATGCCGGCAAAGGAAGTTGCCGATGGTCAAGATCTTAGAGGGTATGAATCGGTCTTAGTCGGAGATAAGGGAGTAATGGCGTTCAGTCGCCGTTCCACCAAATGGAAAATCATCGGACGGGATGCGGATGAAGTCAGACATATCGAAGAGACCACTCCCAAAACCATTGCCCGCGTCGGAGTGGAAGGGGCATCCACTCAGGACAGCAATCACCTCGAATGGATTAGGGGAATAGAGGGAGGTCCGGTTCCGCTCGCTCATTTCAACTACTCCGGTCCATTGACAGAGACCGTTTTGCTTGGGAATCTGGCGGTCCGTTCCGGAGAGAAAGTGGAGTGGGACGGTCCTACTCTTACGACTCCTTCGAAAAAGGCCGACGCTTACGTCTCAAGAAAATATCGAAAGGGATGGAGTCTTTAAGACAAGCCTCACCTCTTGGGGGAGGCGGCCAAATAATCCTTGAGTAAGTTTTCAGTCTTTGCCAGTTGCTGGTTCAGTCGACCCCGGAAATCCTCCACCGCCTTTCTTCGTGAGGCAACCAGGAGATTGATCCGATCCAATTCGATTTTGCTTTCATCAAGAACTTTGGGGTTACTTTCGCGCATACTCAGGGCGGACGCCAAAGCAGTTTCGGCAATCCCGAGTTCAGACTGAGCGAGTTGGATTTGCTGGTTTTGGTTTTTTTGGGCACTTGCGAACTCGGTTAAATCGGCTTTGAGAAGGTTCAATGCGTCCTTGATTTTGGTTTCCGCTTGGGCCAAGGTTTCGTTGGAAGATTCGACCTCCGTCTGGTTTGCCGTTTTCGAGCTTAGGGCTTCGACCTCGGAGAGGAAGTTGTCTTTTTCGCTTTTTCGATTTTGCAAATTCACGGCATCCCTTTGCTTATCAGCGAGCAATTTCCGCTTTTGGGCAACAAGTTCCTGGGCTTTCGTGATTTTTTCCGGCAGGACACGCATGGCCTCAGAAGCCTTTTCAAGGTTCGAAGTCGCCTGATTTTGAAGTCGCAGGGACTCCTCCAAGTCCTCTTCCAAAGACTCGAATTCAAGCTTTAAATCACTTAGCTTGGCGATCTCATGATGTCTTTCCAAGTTGATGGTTTGAGCCTGCCAGAATCTGAGGTCATTCTCATGGCGCGTGATCTGAGATCTTGCGGACTGGAGTTCCGCGTTCGGTTCGGTCGTGGCTTTCTGTTTGTTGGCCAATTCCTTCTTCAGGGAAACCACTTTGACTTTGCATTGATCCCTTAATGAACTGTTCGTTTTGTGCGAAGTTTCGACTTGCTTCAACTCTATGATCAGGTCGTTTTGATTCTTTTGCGCGCTTGCCAAGATCTTGGAGGATTCACTCAATTTGGCGTTGGAGGATGCAAGAGCGTTTTTGGCTAGGGTAAGATGACTCTCCGCCTTGCGGAAGGCGCTATCATAGGTCTTGAGCAGGTTTTCGGATTCTCCCAACTCTTTCTTTTTTTCATCGAAGGACTTCTGCGCGGCGAGCAAACTTTTGTTCGCATCGGCATCCTCCGGGTTTTGCGATTTGATTTGCTTCGCTTGTTCGAGGGTATTTGAGCATTCGGAAAGTTCTGTTCTCTGCTTTGCGACCTGGCTTTGCATTTCTTGGAATCTTTTGAGTTTGGAGTTCCCGTCGGCGTTCGCTTGGTCCCAAAGCTTTTTCTTGGACGCAGCCTCATTTTGCGAAGCGTCCCTTTGGGTTTTGGCCGCGGCCAAGGCCTTCTTTGCAACATCCAACTCATCCTTTTTTCTCTTCAGGTCGATTTGCGATTTCAAAACCTTATCCTCGTGACCGTTCAGGACGTTTTTTTCCTGGTTGAGAACTGACTTTGCCTGCTCCACCGCTTGAACCAAAGGTTCGAGTTTCCGATTCGCAGTTTCGTAGTCGTTGCGAGATTTTTCAAGAAAGGAGCGAGCTTGGGCAATTCTTGACTCGATGCTCGGAGGGTTTCCGCTCAAGGTCCGTAGAAGCTTGCCATCCGCTGAGTTCCAAACCTTGATCTCTCCGCTCCAATCGCCGGAAATGATCTTGGCGCCGTCATGGGAAAGCCGGGCTTCCATGACAATGTCCTTGAAACCTGAGACGGTTCGAATGCTTTTGCCGTTTTGGTCCCAAAGTTTGACCGTTTTGTCGCGCCCCGAACTGACCACTTGCCCTTTCTCATCAAAATGGGCGGACAGGATTCCCGCACTGTGGGCAGTCCATGTCTTGACGGACTTCCCGTTGATCATTTCCCAAGTCCTAATGCCTCCATCCTCCGATGCGGACAAGAGGACGTTTCCGTCCGCCCTCCAGGACAAGTCCGTAATTTCCGCTTTGTGCCCGATAAGCGAATAAAAGGGGTTTCCGGTTCCCGCTTCCCAAACGTGTAACCCTCCGTTCCGGTCGGCGCTTGCAAGCAGAATGCCATCCGGAGAAAAGGATACCTGAGTGACCCATTCGGAGTGCTTCTTTATTTGGTAAAGGACCTCACCACTTGCCAAGTCGAAAACCTTTACGAGCTTGGACGTTCCTCCGATTGCGACTAGGGATTGGTCGGGAGAAATGCTTGCCGTTAGGATGGAGTCCTGTTCATTTCCCAAAGTAAGGACACGTTCTCCCGTTTGAACACGCCAAGCTGCCACGGTTCCGCTTTTGCCTCCTTTGCCTCCACTTGCCAAAACCAATTCGCCATTGCGGCTAAAAGTGAGTGATTCAATGAATCCTTCCGGATAGGGAAGAATGCCCATAAGATCGAAATTGTCCGCATGATAGAGAAGGACTTGCTTTGGACTTGCGATTGCGAAAAGGGGAGACCAAGGGGCGGAAGCCATGGCTGAAGGGGCAAACGCCCGATCAGTCAGAACATACGGTTCCAACCTCAAATGATCGGGCAGGGGAGGCGGTGTATCCGGTCTTCCCATGCTGGCAAGGTTTAGACTGAGGTTGGCGCTCGACTGCTTCTTCTTCATCGGTTTGCCGGAAGCGGTGGGGAGCAATCCTTGGTCGATCCAGAGCTTGATCGCGTTGAGTTGAGCTTTTTCGATTTTATCCCCTCGAGGAGGCATGTGGGGTTCTTCCAATCGGGCGGTTAGGAGATAAAGCAAGCTGTTGGCCGAGTCTTCGGGAATGGCGGTTTCTCCGGAACTGCCTCCGGCCATGATTCCATGCATGCTGGTAAGATCCAATCCACCCTTTGCTTTGTCGGGATTATGGCAGGAGTTGCAGGACTGCTCGAGAATGGGAAGGATATCGTCCTGATAATTGGGCTTTTCGGGTGTTGCCCAAAGAATGGGTGCAGTTCCAAACAGAGCAAGACAAGGTAACGCGTGAATCAATCTCATAAGTTGAAAGGGAGCAAAAAACGACTCACTATATCCGTTAATGGTTGAAGACAAATTCCTTGGAATTCAAAAGAGCCCAAAAAATGTCTCTCAAACCGTCATCGGGTTTCTCCTGGTCAAGGGATGCGAGAAGATTGGCCTTTTCGGCAACCGTAGGCATTCGAGAATAGCATCTGAGATAAAGATCCACGATCACTTCCTCAGGTTTTTTCTCTTTTTTCAGTAGGTTGGAAACAACCTTACCTTGACCGATTCGGGTGTTGGTAACGTCTCCGTTGAGTAGATGGAGGGCTTGCGACAGGCTCGGTTCCATAACCACTTCGCATGAGCAAACCGTTTCCCGAGTGGCTCTTCCGAAGGTGGTCAGGAAATAGTTGCTGACTCGCCCATCCGCGATCTGAATGGCTTTCGCTCCCAGAGGCAAACCCTGAAACTTATTTTTCGTTTCAGTCACCTGCGTTATGACGTCGAGCAGAACTTCGGCCCGCAGACGCCTTAAGTGAGCCCGAGCAAAATTTCTCAGATCCCCTTCGTTGGATGGGTTGGTCTGTGTGGAGAGTTGGTAAGTTCTGGAATTGCAAACGTCCCGGACCAATTTTTTGAAGTCGTATTTGTAGTCGGTGAATCTCCTGGCCAATTCGTCGAGAAGCTGGGGGTTGGAGGGAGGATTGGAAACCCGGACGTCATCAACCGGTTCGATGATGCCTTGTCCGAAGAAGTGAGCCCAAACCAAGTTAGCCAGATTTCGCGCGAAGAAGGGGTTTTCCGGAGAAGCGAGCCAATTGGCCAAAATCTCACGTCTGTCGTCTCCACTTTTGATTTCAGGAGCTTCTCCACCAAGGAATTTGGGAGGCATGGGCTTTTTGTGAATGGGGTGGTTGATTTCTCCGCTTTTGCGGTTGTAAATGATGGACTCTCTGGGATCGGCTCCTCGTTTCCTTCCTATCTGACTGAAAAAGGAAGCGAAGGAATAGTAATCGTTTTGGGTCCATTGATCAAAAGGATGGTTATGGCACTGGGCGCATTGGATACGCATTCCCATAAATACCTGGGCGACGTTTTCGGTGATCTTGAGGTTGTCTCGTTCCACTTGGTAGTAGTTGGTCGAGGGATTGACGAAAGTGCCTCCCGTTGAAGTCAGCAGTTCCCGGACGATTTGATCCATGGGAACGTTGTTGGCGATTCTATCCTTGAGCCAATTGAAGTAGAGCAAAGTGGCCTTATAGCTCATGCCTTGGTTGTCATCGGTTTGGATTTGCAGAAGTTCGGCGAACTTCATTACCCAAATTTCGGTGAATTCCTTGCGATTCAGCAATTCGTCGATGAGTTTGGTGCGTTTGTCAGGACTCGAGTCCATCGCAAAGCGGTCATAGTCCTCTTTCTTCGGAGTCATTCCAACGACGTCGAGAAAAACTCTGCGAAGGAATACCTCGTCCGAGCACAAACCGGACTGTGTGATCCTCAACTTGTGAAGTTTTTCATGAACGAGGGCATCGACATAGTTGTTGGCAGGTAATGCGGGACGTTCGTATTGGAGATTCTCCGGGATCACCACCGCCTGAATGCCCACGGTGAAAACGTTAAATCGAGCCATGACGAAAGCCTCGCCTCTTTTTCCCGCGGTCACCAATCCGTTTTCGTCTATGCTGGCGGAAAGTTCGTTATTGGACTGAAAGACCGTCAGTTTGGTGACGTCTCGGGTGGTGCCGTCGGAATAGTGGGCGAGCACCGTCATTTGCTGAGAAGCCCCGTTTCCCTCAAGAAGCAGTTCGGGAGGGAAGAGTTCGAGCTTTTGCGGTTTGGCGACGTCCTTGGGGTCGTCAAGAGCTCCCTTCCTCAGCCAATCCACCATCACTTGCCAATGTTCGCTGTCTTTGGAAAACAATTTTCCTCCGGTGTGAGGAACCGCGCCGATTGATTTCTCCACGAGCATGCTTTCCTCGGGGACCGCAAGGTTAATCCTGCGGGTGCCCTGTTCCCGGGTTATCCGGTAGTGGTCGCCTTCGGGATCATATCCGAAAAGAGATAGCATGAAACGGTCTTGGCCACGGGCCGAACCATGGCAGGAACCGTTGTTGCAGCCCGCTTTCATGAAAATGGGCATAACGTCCAAGTTGAAACTGACCGTCCGGTTCTCCTGAGCTTTGTATACCGTAATCGGAATCTCAACGCTTCTTCCGAGGTAGGTTGCCTTGAGTAGAGTCTTGCCATCCGTTTTGGGATGAAGAAAGTTATTCTCGACCTCGGCAACTTTGGGGTCCGAAATCTCCAAGCTCGATTCGTCGGTCACGTCCTTCGTAACGCCGTTGTCGAAAGTGGCGACCAAAACGAAAGAGTTGAAATCCTTTTTCGTAGTAAGAGAAACGGATGGAGGGTATGCGTCCAAACGTGTCATCGCAGCCTCGGAAGAAAGAGCTTTTTCAGAACTTGTGACCAGTTTGGGAAGGCCTGCCTCCGTTGACGGTGGATTGTCGGAGTTGAGGGAAGGGGCAGACGAATTCGATTCGGCGGGAGTGGCTGAAGGAGGTTCGCCAAAAGTCATGGCGAAGGGAAGGAGCAGGGCGAAAAGAAGTTGCTTCCGTTGCATGAGCTTATTTCCCTTGCGCCGCCAGCCTCAATTGCTCAAGTCTGCTCAAAGGTTTCTCCTTGGGAACGGCTTTTGCAGTCGGTTTGGGTTTGGCTGCGGTGGCTGTTTGAGGAGCCTTGGGCTTCGGTGGAGGGTTGTCCAGACGGATTTGACCACCTTGCCCGACGGTGTGGGTGATGAGTTTTCCGTTGAAGGGCACTTTGGCGAAGCAAAAAAGATTCTTGGTGATGCCGGCCCTGGCTTTGTCTTCGACTTTTATGGGAAACTGAACTTCGGACGAATTGGCGTCGAATTCGATGGGTTCGGTCGAGGAAAAGGGAGGAAGACCCCGCAATTCGAGTTTGGCCTTGCCTTCGAAGGGTCGTCGGATCGAAACGTTGCAAAGCATTTGACCATCCTCTCCGCGTTGGATCGCAGGCATGTTGATCTTCAAGGATACGTAGGGTTCCTCGACCTTCAGACCAACGAATTCGGAAGCCGCCAGAAAGGAGCCACCCACCTCATCGGCGGCCTCTCCTTGCACACCGATGTCCCATGTTCCCAAGGCGGATGAGCCGTTTGCAGTGAGAGAGTAGTAACCAATGGTGTCTTTGCCGGCTATCTTCACGCTGCCTCGGGCTCCGATTCCGGGCGGACGGGTCAGAATTTTGACGGTGACGTCCCCGGTGAAGTTGGCGTCGCGAATCACTTCGACCTTGAGATTGAGCGAACCTCCTTTGACAATCGGAGTCGAGGGGGGATGAAGTTTGATGCGAAAAGGAACTGGTTCCACCACCGCAACCGCAAGCCGGTCCATGGTTGCGTCATAGTAAGAACGGTTGTTGGGCGGGCCATAGACCAATTCAACCTGATGCCTAAAATCGCCTTCGATTCTGTTGTCGTTTTTGTCGACGTGAATGATATCCAAGTCAAGCAGACGATCACAAAGTGAAGCGTTGCCATCTGCTTTCAGAAGCAAGGGGACGGAAGTGAAGTTGGATGGAGCATTGGGGATCTCGGCAGTGACTCCGGGTGGGAGATTCTTTACGAAAAACTCAAGATCGCCGGTGAAGTTTTTCTTGGTCAGAGTCAAGGAAGTGGCAACCCGGTTGCCCCGAGGGATGGGAAGCATTTGACGCGATTGGGAATCACGATTTCCATACATTGGAATGGATGCTGAAAATTCGGGCTCCAAACGGATGGTTTCGATTCGATAAACGTGTTTGGGACTTCCCTTTCCCAAATGGTCGGAGATCCGGATGACGTATTCCGCATCTTTGTTGAAGGTTTGGGTGATCAGGCTGTCAGGACCGTTGTTGGCGTCGTCGTTTCCCCGAATGCGGGTGTTCCCCTCGACTTGGTAGAGGCTGATCACGGGATCCAAAGGCGAGGCGACCGAACGGGCATGAGCCTTGATGTAAAAACGATCTCCCTTCTTGGCTTTGAAACGGAAGTTGTCGACGTCCCCATCCTTTTCGATGACCCCATCAAAGGCCAGGGGAAGATAGGCGTTGGCATTGGTTGCTTCCCTGATGGAATGATTGGGTTCCTGTTCGCTAATCGAAGGGAATGAATTAATCAGGATACGATTGGGACTTGGGCTGGTGGATCCGTTCTCATCGGCATGAAATGCCAAGGATGTGGATCCGTCATCGGGTAAGGTGAGGGTTTTCTTGAACTTGCCTTTGGGGTCCCCAATAAACTCAAAGCTCAGACTTTTTCCGGCTTGTCCGCCCGCCGGGAATACAACGAGGGGCCGAGGGAAGGACCCAATGTGAAGTCTGTAGTGAAAGTTGTTTCCCCCGCGGTAGGAGGACTCCCGAACTTCAATGCGGTAAATGCCGTCCTCTGGGGCAAGAACGGAAGTGGTGGAGTCCTGGAGCAGAAGTTCCGAGTCATCCGAAGAGGCCAGTTCGAAGCGCTTTTCGTCAAGAATGGCAACGTAAGGGTCGAACATCGCGCCGGACAGACGGATGGCTTCGATTTCAGCGGATATTCTTTGACCTTTGGTGGCGTTGATTTCGAAAAAATCCACGTCTTCGTTCGTAACCGTTCCATTGACGGTTATTTCGTTGGGGACGAGTTGAGCCTCTTCAAAGGAGGAGTTGGGTTCCTTTTCCTGAAGGTTGGGAAAGGGACCGACCCAAAAGGTCCAAAGTTTGCTCATCCCATTTTTGGTTCGTAACCTGAATTCGTGCTGCCCCAAGGAAGCTTCGTTTGAAATCCTAAAGGTGGCTTTGATCTGCTTGCTGTCCTTCGGTTCCAATTTGATCGCGGTTATCCCATTGGTGTAAAAGAAGATTCCCTCAGGATCCAGCAAGCGGTTTCCCTTGATGACGACGGTTTGCTCGCTTCCTTTCTGGCCTCCTCGTGGGAGAACCGAAGTAACCGACGGCTCGGCGCTCCATGCCAAGGAACAAAGGGAGAGAAGCAGCGTATGGAGAAAGAACTTCACGGGTTTGAAGGTCAGAACGAACTTGCAATCGTGCACGATCACTTCTTCGCCGATCGGATCAAACGCAAAGTTCTTTGATGACCTTACCCCCGTCCACGATTTCCATGGGTCGGTCTCCGGGGGCCATGAGTTCCTTGTCGGCTACGATACCGATGCGGTCGTAAACGGTGGTGGCCAAATCTTCGACGGAGAGCGGGTTGTCTTCGGGAGCGGTGGCGAAGGCATCGGATGATCCGTAGACTTGTCCACGGGTGATTCCGCCACCTGCCAGAGCTACGCTGAATACCCGAGGGTAATGATCGCGTCCGCTGTTTTTGTTGATTTTCGGGGTTCGTCCGAATTCGGATGACAACATCACCAAGGTGCTGTCCAGCATGCCTCGTTCGTCCAAATCCGAAATCAGGCTGGCGAAAGCCTTGTCAAGTTCGGGGCCGTGCTTGTTGAAGCCTGATTCGATGTTTTGGTGCATATCCCAAGAACCGTATGTGAGGGAAACGAAACGGACTCCGGACTCAACCAGCCTTCGAGCAAGAAGCATTCGTTGCCCCGCTTGATTCTTTCCGTATCTCTCAACGGTTTTTTCGGATTCCTTGGACATGTCGAAAGCCTCTCTCGCTTCCTGAGAACTGATCAGCGAATAGGCTTCGTTGTAAAACTTGTCCATGGCTCCAAGGGCGTCGGACCGTTCGATGGAACGAAAATGATCATCCACGGTGTCGAGCAAGCTTCGGCGTCTGGCAAAACGATCTTGCGAGACTTCCTTGGGAAGCGTCAGATCTCGGACCTTAAAGTTGTCCGAGGCCGGGTCCGAGCCAACGCCGAACGGGCCGTAAGAGGAGCTGAGATAGCCGCTGCCGGCGAATTCGTTGGGTACTTTCGGAATGCAAACGTAAGGCGGAATGTTCTTTCTGCTTCCAAGTTCATGCGAAACCACGGAGCCGAAACTTGGAAATTTAATTGCCGGACTGGGTTTGTATCCGGTGAACATGTTGTGGGTGCCGCGTTCGTGCGCGGCCTCGCCGTGGGTCATCGAACGACATACGGTGATCTTGTCGGCAATTTTAGCGCACTCCTTGAAGTTTTCGCTGAAATGAACGCCGGGAATCTTTGTGGGTATGCTGCGAAAAGGTCCGCGGTATTCGAGTGGTGCGTAAGGTTTGGGATCCCAGGATTCCTGATGGGCCATGCCTCCGGGCAAATATATGTGAATCACGCTCTTGGCCGGACCTTCCTTGGTTTCGTAAAACTTTTGGGCTCCATGCGCCTTGATCTTGAGAAAGTCGGCAAGCGTAAGGCCGAGACCCCCGACAAGACCGACGTGTAAAAATTCCCTTCGGGAAAAGTGAGAAGGCAGTTCAAAGCAGTTTGGTGTTTTCATAAGCAAAAGCGTATTTTCTTATCTTATTTTCAAATAAATATCCATTCAAGCTGTTTTTATCCCTTTTTTAATAAAAAAATTCGGTAAAATATAATTGCAATGCAATACAAAAAAATAAAAATATTAAAATTAATAAAAAAGTTGCAATGCAATTCCATTCGAATACACATTAGAGCGTGGCCAAAGGAAAAACAGTGACCATACGTGTGTCCGAGGAGACTTTCGATGAAGTCAAGGAGATGTGCGCGGAATTGGGTGAAGCCTTCAATTTCAACCAATTCGTCAATCAGAGCCTCACTGCGATTCTTGAAGTCATCAGTCACAAGGGCGCGGATATTCCCGTTCCCCGTTTTGCGATGATGATCCGTCTGATGAAGGAATATGAACAAGAACACTTCCGCTCCTCCCAAAAGGAAGAATGAAAAAGCAGGGCGACAGTAAGACTCTTTCCTCTCTTTGGGACGTGCTCAAGCGATTGCTGGTCCCTTCCTTTTTCTTCTTTTTCTTCCTCGCCTTTCTCATTTCGCATGATGATCTGATCCTAACCTTTACCGGAAACGTCTCGGACGTAGTTATGGTTTCGGTTCGTTACGGTTCGCAGATCGGTTTGTGGTTGTCGGCGACTTTTCTGGTTCAACGCATAATTACCGTCTTCGTGTGGGACGGTTTGATTGCGGGCATTTCGGGCCGTCCGGTCCCACGGTTGCCTAAGGACGTCACGGGGATGATCCTTTTCGGTTTGGCTGTGATGGGGGTTTTGGCAACGGTTTTCGACAAGTCCGTAACTGGGATTTGGGCGACCTCGGGCATTTTGGGGATTGTCGTTGGCATTGCTCTTCGAAACGTGATCTTGGACGTTTTCATCGGCTTATCCATGCATTTGGAGCAATCGTTCCGAATTGGAGATTGGGTGATGATTCACCAAAACCGCCGTGAAAATCATATTGTGGGTCAGGTGATTGAGATCAATTGGCGAACCACTCGTCTGAAGACTACGGAGAAGAACATGATCGTCGTACCGAACAGCAAAATGGGAGAAGCGATTCTGACCAATTACATGCGCCCCAAACCTCATTTCAGGATCGATCTTGAATTCGTTCTCGATTACAGCGTCCGTCCGCATCGGGCGATTCGGGTACTTACGGGAGCCGTCAAGTCTTTGGTGGATGACGCCCGCATATTGAGCGACCCGGCTCCAGAGGTCCGTTTGGATCAAGCCTTGGCCAATGGGCAGAGATATGAGGTGAGATTTTTCATTTTGCCTAAGGGGATTTCTCCAAAGGAGTCCCGGCATCTGGTCAATCGGAGGGTCATCGAACATCTTTCCGAATCCGGATTAACGCCCTCGATGGACAAGGAAAGAATCTTTCTTGAAAAAGGCTCATCCTTGCCGCTTCTCGGTTCTCCCAATGATGAAAACCTGGCCCTGGCCATTGAGCGAAGCGCTTTGTGCAAATCATTGACTGCGAGCGAGTACGACGACCTCAAAACCTCTTTTTATCGCAAGGATCTGAAAGCGGGGGAAACCCTTTATCGTCAGGGAAACCGAGGTTCCACCATGTTTCTTCTGGTCGAGGGTTTGCTCAGTTCGCTATGCACAATCAAAGGATTCGAGGGAGAGGCGAAAGTCGAGCACGTCGAGCCTGGGCGACATTTCGGAGAGGAATGCGTGCTTGGCAGAAACAGTCGTTCGTCCACCATGACGGCAATCACCGATTGCGTGCTTCTATGCATAGAAGATGAAGCGATACGCCGGATTTCCCAATCGAATGGGCAATTCTTAAGGAGCTTGAACACTGAAATGGGTTTGAGCCAAGACAAAATCATAAAAAGCAAATGGAACATCAGAAAGGAAAAGGACGAATCGGCCAAAGAGACCCGGAAAAAAAGAAAGAGTGGGGTCTTTCAAACTTTTTTCACGGATTTGTTTCCCCAATCCGCTCCCGAGGAACCGAAATCATAAAGACTATGAAAACGTTTACAATCATACTCACTGGCTTCTTTCTCTGGACTTCGATTCCGGTTCTTTCCGAAGAGAATGATTCGGCGGATCCGGATTCGCTTCCCATCGACATGAGGATGGTTTCCGAACGACTCCGCTTGAGTTACGTGGATCAGGATCGATGCATCAAGCTTCTTAACTTGTACGGTGTGCGGGTGGGAGACTCAGACCAGCCGGTGGACCCCGAACTTTTACCGGTCGTGGTGCGTACCCCCGTGACCACCTTTCATGAGGTGATTCCGGATCATGAGAAGGTCTTTCCCCACACGGAAACGGATCCGATCAACGAATTGCTGCTCTTCTTTGACCCACAAAAACCCGAGACCGCCGGCTCCATTCGTCGAATCATCACCGAGCAAATTGACTTGCCTGCCCGTAAGATCATGATCGAGGCAATGGTTTTGGAGATTTCCTCGCA
>Ga0160422_10000358_pt1 | contig 27245 bp, 26 predicted proteins | sample Fk160mmetaG_FD_108192 | JGI IMG/M metagenome (GOLD analysis project Ga0160422, IMG submission 108192) | Marine microbial communities from the Central Pacific Ocean - Fk160115 60m metaG | ecosystem: Environmental > Aquatic > Marine > Oceanic > Photic zone | place: The Central Pacific Ocean...
ACCCGACAGTTCTTACGCGGCGGTCTATGACGAAACTATTAAATTCTGTATTGCAAATGGGGCCTTCAATCCAGCCACTATGGGAAGTGTTTCGAATATAGGGCTAATGGCTAAAAAAGCCGAGGAATATGGATCCCATAACACGACCTTCATAGCACCACGATCCGGGTCGATAAAGCTGCTTGACGAACAGGGTGCGATAATTACCGAACACCGTGTCGAGGCAGGGGATATATGGCGCTTATGTCTTACCCAAGCTGATGCAATAAAGAATTGGATCGAACTCGGAATCTCTCGCGCCAAACTGACTCAATTGCCCACGATCTTCTGGCTTGATAAGAAGCGACCACACGACTTGGAGCTAATAAAAAAGATCACAACAGCGCTAGGCGACAGCGATACCACAGACGCGAATATAGAAATACTTTCGCCTCGAGAGGCTACGAAATTCTCGCTTTCAAGAGCCCATAACGGGCTCGATACCATATCAGTAACCGGAAATGTGTTGAGAGATTATTTAACTGACCTCTTCCCAATTCTAGAGCTGGGTACCAGCGCCAAAATGCTATCCATCGTTCCGCTAATGAAAGGCGGTGGACTATTTGAGACTGGGGCGGGAGGGTCAGCTCCAAAACACGTAGAGCAACTACTGAATGAAAATCATCTCCGTTGGGATTCGCTAGGTGAATTTACCGCCATCGCGGCATCCCTCGAGCATCTCGCTAATTCAAAGAACCTCAACGCAGCATCAATTTTGGGGAAAGCGTTGGATACAGCCACGCAGGATATTCTCGAATTCGGTAAGTCTCCCTCTCCAAAGGTGAAGGAAATCGATAACCGCGGGAGCCACTTCTATCTCGCGTTGTTTTGGGCCAAAGCCCTTTGTGAGCAAAAAGATAATGTCGCCATTGCGGATCTTTTCCGACCAATCTACGAGGCATTAGAGTCGAACGAGACAGCGATATTAGAAGAATTAAACGAAGGACAAGGAAGAATGGTCGACATCGGTGGATATTTCTTACCCGAATACACAAAAGCGTCTAAAATCATGCGGCCAAGTCAACGATTTAATAAAATTGTTGACGAAATCTAGTCACAGCGATCTAGGCTAAAACGGACGTGTTAATTGTTTTCAACAAACCCTACGGTGTTTTGTGCCAATTTACAGGCGAAGGATCAACCCTGAAGGATTACATTAATATCCCCGGGATATACCCTGCGGGTCGTCTAGATAAAGACTCGGAAGGGCTGTTAGTTTTAACCGATGACGGACCTCTTCAAAATCAGTTGTCTCATCCCCGATACGGAAAGCAAAAAATCTACTGGTGCCAGCTTGACGGGTTGATGAACCATTTTACTTGCGGGCTCATGCAAAGAGGTATTGAATTAAGTGATGGGCCTGCAAGCGCTATATGCTGCCAATTGATTGAACCGCCCAAAGTGCCAGCTCGGAATCCGCCAATACGTTTTCGGAGAAATGCTCCAACCAGCTGGGTCGAAATGACTCTCGATGAGGGACGTAACCGCCAAGTTCGTCGGATGACGGCGGCTGTAGGATTTCCAACACTCCGTCTAATTAGAGTGTCTATCGGTAATTACCAATTGAACGATTTGCTGCCTGGAGAATATCGAGTGATCGACGCAAACCGAGTGGAATTATGTGATGCAAAAACAACAAAACAAAGTTATCGTCGGCATGTCGGGAGGCGTTGATTCCTCTGTTTCTGCATACCTCTTAAAGAAACAAGGCTACGAAGTTAGCGGCATGTTCATGAAAAATTGGGATGAGGATGATGGCACTGAATACTGTACTGCAATTGAAGACTTAAAAGATGCCGAACAAGTAGCAGACACACTCAGTATTAAGCTACATCAAGTGAATTTTGCTGCGGAATACTGGGATAACGTTTTTGAAAATTTCTTATCCGAAGTCAACGCCGGTCGCACGCCAAATCCCGACATATTGTGTAACCGCGAAATCAAATTCCGTGCTTTTCTAGACCATGCCCGCGCTTTAGGCGCCGATCTGATTGCAACCGGCCATTACGTGCGACGCTTTGATACTAAAAATCCGTTATACCGTGCTCTCGATCGTACGAAGGATCAGAGCTACTTCCTCTGGGCATTAACGGCAGAACAAGTCAACGCGTCAGTATTTCCTGTCGGTGATCTTTTAAAGACAAACGTACGTAAGATTGCTGCAAGTCAAGGCTTTGCAAATGCACGAAAAAAAGACTCCACCGGGATCTGCTTCATCGGTGAACGTCGCTACAGTAATTTCTTAGAAAATTATGTGAAGCCTCAGCCGGGTAACATTATTTCCGCTTCAGGACAAATTATTGGCCGCCACAAAGGACTAATGTTTTATACGGTCGGCCAACGCCAGGGACTGGGTGTTGGTGGAATTAAAAATCATCCAGACGCTCCTTGGTTTGTTGTTACTAAGAATTTGAAAACAAATGATCTGATTGCGGTCCAGGGGGTAGACCACCCCGCCCTCTTCGCGAAAGGTCTTTTAGCAAGCCAGATCAATTGGATCGGAGAGCCGCCGAGACTTCCCGGGCTTTATTCTGCCAAGGTGCGGTACAGAGCAACAGATGCCCCATGCGCAATTGAGACAGATGGTGATAATCTTCATGTTATGTTTGATAGACCAGAACGCGCAGTCACGCCAGGACAATCCGTCGTGATCTATGATGGAGAGATTTGTCTAGGTGGTGCTGTGATCGAGGAAGCCTTGGCGTGAGCAACCCAAACCGACTGTATCCCCTTTGCGCCCTCGCTATGGCCGCACATCAGGTTGATCGCTTAGCGAATACTGGTCTCGTTCCGTATGATGATTTTGAAGTTTTGATTCAAAGCATCCTTAATCTGACTCCAAGCACCCCACTAGATGTATATGGTAACAACATCGATAGCCTCCGACCTGGTTCGCAAATGCTGCGTGCGATGTTCGGCCGGGGCGGTAATAGAAAATATCCAGAGACAATCCGATATTTTATTAGTTTGATGCAAGTAGAACGTCAGTTGGATAAACAGCCAAAAATTCTCGAGCAGCTCCGCGGCCGTTTAGAAGTTGCCGTCAAAAAAGCGGAAGAGCTTGGCCCAACAAATGAATCGGTAATAGAAACGTTGAATACCGCCTATCAGGAGACTATCTCGACACTCAAGTTCCGTATCATGGTCACAGGTAACCACGGTCGTCACCTGCAACAGGGTAATAATCCGGCTAAGGTACGGGCACTTCTTTTGAGTGGTATCCGCGCCGCAATGCTGTATAGACAGCTTGGCGGCGGAAGACTATCGCTACTGTTCCAGCGAAGTCGCATATTCAAAGACTTAGAATCACTCCAATTATAGGAAAACCATGAATGTATCTGTTTTGACCGCGATCTCACCCGTAGATGGACGTTACTCAACCAAAGTTCACGCTCTTCGACCATTCATGAGTGAGTTTGGCCTGATGCGGGCGCGTGTCGAGATTGAACTGGCTTGGATCAAATCCCTCGCAAGCAATCCGCTAATCGATGAGGTCGCCCCCCTATCTCAGCAGGCAATCGCTGAGATCGACGCCATCGCATCTGAGTTCTCAGAAAAAGACGGCAAACGCGTTAAGGAAATTGAGCGGACAACCAATCATGACGTGAAGGCAATAGAATACTTTATTAAGGAAAGATTTGCGATAAACCCCGAGCTGTGCGCGATTCGTGAGTTTATTCACTTTGCTTGTACAAGCGAGGATATCAATAATCTGTCATATAGCCTTATGCTAAGCCGTATGCGGGATGACGTACTTGTACCCAAAATGCAAAAAATTATTGACTTCTTGCGTAGCAAAGCACATGAATGGGCTGCCCACTCTATGCTGTCTAGAACCCATGGCCAAAGTGCCTCACCCACTACTGCCGGTAAAGAGTTAGCCAATGTAGTCGCCCGACTCGAGCGCCAACTTATCCAGTTTCAACAGGTTCAACTGCTAGGAAAACTAAATGGCGCGGTAGGAAATTATAACGCGCACATGGCGGCCTATCCTGATATCGACTGGGCTTCGCATGCTGAGAGTGTGGTGACAAACCTAGGACTGATATGCAACCCCTACACTACCCAAATTGAACCCCATGACTGTATTGCCGAATATTTTGATGCGATGAAGCGCTTCAACACCGTCATGATCGATCTGAATCGAGACCTTTGGAGTTACATCGCTCTGGACTACTTCAATCAGAAAACAGTCGCTGGTGAGGTGGGTTCGTCGACGATGCCGCATAAAGTGAATCCTATCGATTTCGAGAATTCCGAAGGAAACCTCGGAGTTGCTAATGCGATATTCGAACACCTAGCGACTAAGCTACCAGTATCGCGTTGGCAACGTGATCTGACCGATTCCACTGTTTTACGGAATGTTGGCGTCGGCGCCGCCCACTCTCTTATTGCTTATGAATCCTCACTGGAGGGCCTCAACAAGCTCGAACTTAATATAGCTGTTATCACTGAAGACCTCGCAAAACGTTGGGAAGTGCTGGCAGAGGCGGTCCAAACAGTCATGCGCCGCTATGGTATTGAGCGACCATACGAACAACTAAAAGAACTGACCCGCGGCAAGCCAATTGATGAGGAATCACTGCGCGCATTCATAACCGACCTAGAGATTCCAGAGGAGGCGAAACAAGGGCTTCTTGACATGACGCCGGTTACCTACACTGGATCTGCTGAGGCTCAGGCCCGCTCGGTATGACCGTAGAGAGACTAAAGGATGTATCTCTCGCCGACGGGCAGATCCTCTCGCAATTCTGGCAGACTTCGCCGGTTATCCTTCAGCAGGCAGTCGAAGTCGATGCATTGATTCCTGATCCATCTACCCTTGTACAGATCCTCACACAGTCTGACTTACCCAGTCGTCTATTGACTGGCGTTGAAGGTGAGACTTTCACTTTGGCGCATGGTCCATTCGAGAATTTCAAAATACCCAAGAAGCCTTGGACCGCAACAATCCACGCGATTGAGCACCTATTTCCCGAGTACGATGAGATTCGAAAGTCAATACAATGGATCCCGTCCTGGCGATTCGAAGATTGTATGCTCTCCTGGGCGTCTATCGATGGCAGTGTCGGGCGTCATTACGATCAATTTAGTGTTTTCTTAATTCAGTTGAGTGGACGAAGGCTCTGGGAAATCGGTCCGGTTGCCAACAGGCATACCCCAACGCTTATTAACCAACCGATTGCTTTGGTTGAACGCTCTGATCCGCTGACCAGCTGGACTGCAAATCCCGGGGACGTTCTCTATCTACCACCAAATATCATTCATCATGGTGTAAGCCTTGATCCCGACTGCATGACTCTTTCTCTAGGTTTTCGTGCGCCTGATGCCGGTGCGCTTCTTGAGGGGGCAATTGAAACCATCGATGCAAATAATCAAACGACACGTTTTAGTGATCCAAAACGACCACAAACCGGTGCTCCGGCGGAGATCCTTATGAGCGATCTTCAAGAAGCAAAGGCTACAATTAATCGGTATCTCGATGAACCGCATGTCCTTGAATATCTTTTAGCGACACGGGTCACAGCACCCTATCTCGATGTGGAAGCAAATGTAGCGATTGATGACGAGATCGACCCGCTTATCGATTCAGTGACACAATGGGAATTAGACCCTGGATGCCGTATGGCATACGTCAATCACACACTTTATGTCAATGGGGAACGTATCGGTGTTCAAACGCCTTCTGAACTACTTCATCTTGCCAACACTCGTACTTGTCGATCTAGTGACATCCGCAATCTCGAAAACTTTTGGTACGAGGCCATCGTCGAATTCATCCGAACAGGATCACTCGTACCTAGCGCTAACCACGATTCGTGAAGTCAACTGGGCAGATGCTCAGGAAGCACTGCAGTCGATCCGGACACGTGTTTTTATTGAAGAGCAAGGAATTGACCCATCGGATGAGTGGGATCCCGCGGATCAAGATGCAATCCACATACTCGCACGGCATGGTGATACAGCCATCGGTTGCGCGCGTATAGTCGATCTAAAGAAAATTGGACGCATGGCGGTGGTTAGGGAAGTTCGTCGCAGAAACGTAGGCAGCAAACTTTTGCGATTTGCAATAACGAGGATTCACGAGGCCGGAAACATGCCAACTCTGGGAGCACAGACTAGCGCCATGGGTTTTTATGCGAGCCACGGATTTCTGCCTAACGGGCCCATATTTGATGATGCTGGTATCCCACACCGAACTATGACGCTAACCGGGGACCGTGAAAAAACTTTAATGCCCCTCGACGCTGAGTCTCTGCGTTTTGATACTCCAAACCTATTAGTGGCAATCGAACCGCAGACCTCACACAAAGAAATGCGAATATCTATCCCAAGATTATCGGATGAAGATGCGAGCTGGCTAACACCAAGGCTTTGTTGTTACGCCGCTTCCCACGGAGCCAATACCCTGATCCTGCAGATCCCCGAAGGCGAGGTTCGATTGCCATTGGAATTACCTGATAATTTCTGAGATTTGACAAGGGCTCAAGCTGCCGCCCGCATAGCTCTAACTAAAATCTGAGCCGGTCCGTCTTATGGAAACTTGCCGCGGCCGCCACCATTTCAATGATTTTGTCAAAAACCAAGTGGGTGAATTGTCATTATACTGATTGACTCTGCCCATAAGTTTTCGCACCAACCAGAAAACATTGTTCCTTTTCGGTTGAAACACGAGAAAGTACCTCATTTCGGTGGGGGAACCGACCAAAACGCTCGATAATCGCCTTATGCTCTCGGGCATACTCCACAAATGACTGAAATCTGGGCTTATCTTCGTCTGGCGCGAGTTCATACAAGCGCGTCATTTCCTGAACACACAACGCCTGGTCCGAAAGGAGCTCGCTGTGTTCCAAAGGCATCAGTGCAAATACCCGCTGGATCATTGGAAGTCCTCTAAAAATACCCATTGCCTGACCACGCCTCGCCAACTTGACGGCGCGCAGGTCCCCAGCAAAAGCGCGCGGAGTTCCTCTGAAAATGTTACGCGTAAATTGATCAAGTAAAATGATTAGTGCCAGCCGGCTCCCCGGCTCACCCTCCCAATCCCTTAGACCACCTGCAAGTGCGAGCTCAACACGATGCCCAAACCGCTGTCCAATCTCTCGATCAATCTCAGGACCACCAGTAAACCAACGTTTTTCTTGCTTCTTAGCAAGATCACCTATGGCGTATTCAGTAAACCAGTAATCGAGAATTTCGCGAGCTCCGTGACTGGGAGTGCCATCATCTATTGGTCCGGTCATCATTATAAGAAAAGCTCATCATTAAAGTGACGTTGCTACCGAAATTTGACAATCTCCACGCGATCAGGAGATAACCCCTCGGGCGCAACCAAGGGGCCTAATCCATAAGCGCTACGTATTGGTAATCCGGCGTCAGAAAGAAGTGCTCGCACGTGCTCTGCCCGCGCTGTGGACTGATCAATGGCATCATCAAGCGTTCCACTTGGTGTCACCGCTCGATAGGCCACTACAGCGAAATCCTCCGAGTTTAAGGATTGCAGATCAGCCGCGATATCAGCAATCTTTGCACGACTTTCAGGACTAACTCGGTTGCCTGCAAAAGACACCGGTAATATCACTCGCCCATCGGCCAACAAAATCTGGGCACCTTGAAATCCAGACTGCTCGACCCCCGGCGCAACCATTCGGACATGAACATACTGGCGACGGTTTCCTCGTTCGATGCCGTAAGCCGATAAATAGCGTGGCACGTTTCCGACGAGTTTAACGGCGAAATAGATCTGGTTACCATTCGGGCCATAGAGTTCGCGAACCTTAAATAGCGAGTTAGCCCATAGCCCACTCACACCACAACCCCTACTCTCACACGAAAATAATATCTCTGCACCCGTCTGCCGTAGCCCGGATTCGAGCCTGTCCATGTAGATGGCATAATCTTCCCTCGGACCCAACTCGTAGGTGATATCGATCACATGGCCTTCGATGTCAAGTTCATCATCAATCACCAAACGGTTATTGACACGTTCAACGCGCTCTAACGGGAAACGAATAGCTGACTGAGTTCCTTCAGCGTATCGAATGATCTCAGATCCGGAGGGCCTTTTAACTTCGGAAAGGTCAGACGATCCAGGGACGTCGGCAGCAAGAGATAGCTGCGATAGCATCATCGAACTCAATAAAATCCAAATCTTCATTATTAAGAAAGCCTCTCCAATAACCATCGCGCGATTGGTCCCTCCGCGCCCTCCAAGTGAAGATGGTGTCCACCTTCGAAAGTTTCCACCCTTATGTCTCGACAAAGTTCGATTCGCGCCGGTAAGAATAAGGAATCCCTAGAAAATCCCGCTTCACCCAAAGCCAGCGACACCGGCATGTCAAGGCGTTCAATGAACACACGAATTTGCTGTTCATCCATTCGAAACAGAGGAGGCGAAGTCAAAAACTTATCCGATGCCCAGGTCCAACCCTTCGAGTTCCTGACAACCCCACGACGGACGATTGGATCCGCAGCAGCCCGGGTCAGTGGCAACACTCCTCCTCGAACACGCGCGTCAATAGCTTGGTCGATCGACTCGTACAGGGGGAGTTGCCGATCATCCATCTGCTTCAAGCGTTCTGTGGACTGCCTCAGCTGATCGGGTGCTTCACCGTTTGAATAAGTCCAAGGCCCTAGCCCCTCGAGTAACCAGAGCTGTTGGACACGGTCCGGATAGGCGCCCGCGACTATTGTCGCTACCGCTGCACCCATCGAATGACCAAGTAGAATCGCCCGATCCCAGCCAAGAGCCTCAAGGACCTCGATCACGTCCGGCACTCCATCCCAGATGTGATAAGGCCGACGCAGATGATCCGTTAAACCGTGTCCACGCTGATCAATTGCTACCACACGACAACTAGCCAACAAGGGTGCTATTCGGCTAAAGGACGCGGCATTATCTAGCCAACCATGGAGCGCCAATACCCGATGACCGTCCTCCGGGCCGAAACAAAGCCCCTGAAATGATAATCCTGCGATATGAAAACTAACGGCCTCTGACATTAGGGTTGATAGGACCCCACCAGCGTTGCGATACCGGGAAGGAAGGCATCCAGTTGAAGTATGTAAGCAGTCGCAGGGACAGCATGCAGGAGCCCAACATACCGAGGATCGCCCTCGGTAAGATGACCAACAATTTGGGTCAAAATCGGCTGGTGGAACACAAACAGGCTGTTGTTCGATGCACGGTTTTCAATCATGGTGATAGCATCTACCCAGTCATCCTCCGGAGTTATACCCTCAACTTTGTTTGCAATCACATCAAGTCGCATCACATCAATCACCAATTCCGCCGTCTGCTGTGCCCGGATTAGGGTTGAACAGTAGACGGCTTCTGGACTCCAACCGCCTCTCTTCAATTGGGATCCAGTATTCGTCGCCTGGGACTTACCTTTTGGTGTCAATATACGATCCGCATCATTCGGTGCAAATGGAACCGCCTCACCATGGCGCATTAAAATGATGTGCATTGAGCCTCTCCTTATGTCTGATACTATGCGGCCAAACACAAGCAGAAAAGACCCTATGAAAATCGTTTCTTTCAATATCAACGGAATTCGTGCCCGAATTCATCAACTCGAAGCCCTTAAAGACTATCTCAACCCTGACGTGATTGGGTTACAAGAGGTCAAAGTTGCAGATGAGCATTTCCCATATGAAGATCTCGAATTCCTGAACTACCGCTTTGATACTCACGGACAGAAGGGACATTACGGTGTCGCACTGGCATCGAAGCCTGAACCATTAGACATTACTAGAGGCTACATAACTGACTCAGCGGATGCCCAACGACGAATGATCCGTGGCGTTTATTCGCTCGCTGATGGAACTGAAGTTACCATATTTAATGGGTATTTCCCTCAGGGTGAAGCGCGTGATCATCCGGTGAAATTCCCTGCGAAGGCGGCGTTCTATAGTGACCTCCTCAACACACTTAATAAAGAGTACTCGCCAACCGATCATATTGTTGTGATGGGTGACTTTAACGTAGCACCACTGGATAAGGATATCGGGATCACCGAGGATGCCAAAAAGCGTTGGCTACGGACAGGCAAGAGTTCGTTCTTACCCGAGGAACGTGAGTGGTTTAAGGCGCTAACAAATTGGGGATTGACTGATAGTTGGCGATCCGTCAACCCCGATACCTCGGACCGTTACAGCTGGTTTGACTACCGCTCCAGAGGGTTTGAAGATGACCCAAAGCGTGGTCTCAGAATCGACCATATCCTCGTCACTCAAACCTTGTTAGCAAGGATGAACGATTGTGGTATCGACTACACGCTCAGAGCGATGGAAAAGCCATCAGACCACTGCCCGGTTTGGATTAGTATCGAGTAAATTTTAATTCCGACAGGGACACACAGAGAAATCGAAACATTGGATCACGGCAGTTATCGCTCTAACCTGTTCTACGAAAGTCATTTTGCGCAACTTATTTGCGATGCATCATGATAGACGTTGACAAAATACGCGTACAAGACAAATTAAGGAATCATGAATCATGGTTGGATCTGCAAAAAGCGCCCGCCTCACCAATCCTTTTCACGAACCCGAAGAAAAGCGATTCGAGATTCCGGGCGAAATCGCTCGAGAGCCAGGTATCTATGAGGAAGCACTAAAAGCAGGCTGGGAACTCCAACAACGGCCGAAAGTTGCACCACTCGCTTCCATTGAACGCCAACATCAAAAAAATCGCATGACGGTTTGGGAGCGAATAACACTATTAGTTGATTACAAACCAACTATCCTATTCCAAAACTGGGGGCCTAATCTTGACGGTGCTAGTTTGGTCACCGCACTCGCCAAAGTGAGTGGACGTGATGTAGCAATTTATGGACATGACTTCACAGTTCGAGCAGGCTCAATGGATGCGACCAACGGCTCTAAACTCGCACAATTATTTCAGACCGCAGGCAAACTCGGCTGTCCAGTTGTCGGTTTAAATGACTCAGCCGGAGCTTTCGTTCCTGCCGGTGTTGGTGGGCTTGATGGCTATGCAGAGGCGTTTCGAGCGTTGCGAGAGATTTCAGGTCGCGTACCATCAATCATGTGCATGTTCGGATTCAACGCAGGAGGTGGATCATACCTCCCACGTCAGGGTTCATTTGTCATTCAACCCAACGATACATTTTTTGGCCTGACCGGCCCGTCGGTAATCAAAAATGTTCTCGGTGAAGACATCACACCTGATGAACTTGGTGGTCCTGATGTCCACAGTCAGTCGGGTGTCACAGACTATGTCGTTGAAGACGAAGTACAAGCAATCCGCAAAGTGCGCCGGCTTCTAAGATTCTTGCCGTCCAATAATGAAAGGATGGCGCCATTTCAGCCAACCTCAGACCCAATCACCCGCAAGACCTGGGATGTTGATATTCTGTTGAAACGCGCCTTTAACTCACCAAGCGGTTTCAACACGCCACTCGATATGACCATCATGATCCAACAAATCTGTGACCACGGTGATTTTTACGAATTTCAACCAAATCGCGCACGTAACACCATTTGCGCGTTCGGACGGATAGCCGGCCAAGTTATTGGTTTCTGCGCCAACAATTCGGCTGTTTCTTCGGGTCAGATTGATATTGATGCTGCGTTGAAAAATTCGCGGTTCATCCGCTTCTGCAACCTCTACAACATCCCGATGTTATTCGTGGAAGATACGACTGGCTTCCTACCTGGCCGCGACCAAGAGAGCCGAGGTATTGTGCAGGCTGGTAGGGCAATGCTTGACGCAATTATCGACCTCCGAGTGCCAAGATTCTTGCTAATCATTCGAAATGCGTTCGGTGGCGCCTATGCCGCCTTTAACAACTACAAACTTGGTGCAGATATGGTATTCGCATTACCGACAACGCGTCTCGCTGTAATGGGTCCAGCTGGGAAGGAGTTTGTTTACAAAGATGAATTGAAATCACTGCGGCTTGAAGCGAAAAGTCGTTCCGCCGGAGGTGATCCTGACTCCGTAACCTGGCTCAAGACCCAAGAAATACTTCTGGATGAACGTTACGAAGCCGAATTAATGAATCCAAAGGAAGCCCTCTCCTTAGGTTCAATTAGTCAACTGGTCATGCCTCAAGACCTGCGGCAAACGCTTGGAGAGAACTTTCTTCGTTACATCTTGGCGTACCAGCCAAAACCAATGGCCGCGCTCCAGAGGGAGTTTCACTGATGGGCCGAGACTTGATCCATCAAAAACGTCGCCTTTCCCAGGCGAACTCCGCTTGGGTCAGACAATATGCCTGCGAGGACATTGACTGCCTGATTATCTGTCGCGGACCGATTCGCAAAGAAGTCATGGATATCCTCACGGAGATGGGTGCTAAATATGGCATATTGTTATCTGAAAAAGACTCAATCACCTACCAGAATGCTCTCGCACCCGAACTACGACTAATTAATGATCCGACGCGGATTCACCGAGTACCTGACTACACTGGTGCAACCAGGGAGGAGCGTGATCAGCGGATCGAGCAAATTATTCAGATCGCTTTGGATAACGGACACAACTCAATTTTTGCGGGCTACGGCTTTATGGCAGAAGATCAAAGCTTGGTGCGTGCAATTGAAGAATCAGGGCTCATATTCATCGGACCCTGTTCGCGCACTGTCCGTCAGGCTGGTCTGAAAGATGAAGCGAAACGGGCTGCCCTCACCTCGAATGTCTCTATCGTTCCGGGCATTGATGATTTGACAGTGCGCACACTGCTCGCAAAGGCGCATAATGAAAGCTGCCTTGAAACTATTGCCAGAGCCCATCACCTGGATTTACCCACAGAGTCAACCGAGTATGAACAAGCAGAAGCTTTATTAAACGCAAGTTATGAGGCCTTGACCGATGTCATCACCATCGATGACATCGCGAAGCAGGCCGAAATTGAAGTCGCAGCATTGTTCAATAAACAACCAAATAATCGTATCAGGCTCAAGGCCATCGGTGGTGGAGGCGGAAAAGGCCAGCGGATTGTGGCTGCTCCTATAGATTATTCTGGAGATCAAGCAACTCAGGTCAAAAAAGCATCAGCAAAAGTACCTGCATTAATTCGCGAAATATTGAATGAAGTCAAAGTAACAGGTCGCGGTGACAATAAAAACATCTTGATCGAGTTGAACATAGAGGCCACTCGCCATCTGGAAATTCAGGTGATTGGTAACGGCAATTGGTGTCTCACTTTGGGTGGTCGTGATTGTTCCCTTCAGATGCATGAACAGAAGTTACTCGAGGTTTCTACGACTACCGAAAGCCTGCAGGCCATAATCGCAGAATCTTCAAAGCATCCAACGCAAAAACGTGCACTCGAGTCGGATCTACAAACACTCGAGTGCATGGAAGATGAAGCGGTACGATTTGGTGCAGCTGTTGGCCTTGATTCAGTCTCGACCTTTGAATGTATCGTCGATGCTGACCGGCATTACTTTATGGAAATGAATACCCGTATTCAGGTCGAACATCGTGTCAGCGAACTCTGCTACGGCCTTCGTTTCGAGAACCCAGACGATCCCTCTGACGCCTTCGTCGTCAACTCATTGGTAGAGGCCATGGCGATTATTGCTTGGCACAAACGGAAGCTACCGAAACCCACCCGCATCAACCGCGAGAATGCCTCGGTCGAGGCGCGTTTAAATGCTACTAATGCTGGGCTTACACCGCATACCGGTGGTGTGATTGAGTATTGGTCAGCACCGATTCAGCATGAAATCAGAGACGATCAGGGGATTTGTGTCAAAAATCCGGACACCAGTTCATTTATGAAGTACACCCTGGCAGGCGCATATGACTCGAATATTGCTCTGGTCTTGACTGTCGGCGGTGACCGTTTGATCAGCTACCAGCGGATGGCAGAGGTCCTACGGAAAATGAGAATGGATGGACAAGATGTGCAGACAAATTTAGAATTTCTCTATGGCCTCTTGCACTGGTTCTTGGCGAAAAATCCCTACGCGAAGGCAACCACAGCCTTCATCCAAACCTACCTCACTTTGACTGGTCTTTTGTTCGAGGAAGTAAAGAAACTGGATCTGGACGCCGGATTCCAACATCTCGCCAAGCAATCATTGCACGAGGATGTGTTTTCGAGAAAGCGAACCTTGATCACTCGCCCATTAAAGCGGTTGATAGACAACCCCCATCTGCTGATCGGATGGGTTTCAAAGGTACGCTCAGAATGGTCGTTTGAGGGTGAGAAATTCCAATGGAATATTAACCCCCTCATCGTATTGGCAGATTTGTATCATTACCTGAATATGGATCATGACGACACTGCGCCTGCACTTGAGGTGATCTGGGATCATGATCGAGTAATCTTAGAGCAGGGGCTGAGCTTCTATAAAGATCTGGAACAACAACTTGGATCAAAAAAATGGAGTGCCTGGCAAAAGATACTCACAAAAAACCAGGTACCAAAAGGCATCGAATCAAGAATCTGGCAGGAAATATTGGCCGCGCACGAAGGATTCCAATTGGGCCTCGATTTGCTAGCGATCGTTGTGAAATCTTCTTTGGTAATCGGTTTTGACGATTTAAGTGTGAATGAAAACCTTACTATTAGCATTCCTGAGTGTTTGAAAGACCCTGAGAACACAGAACACGCCAGAAAAATATTAGTGCCACCGCCACTTGCAGCCACTAACGAAATCGTTGCCGTCTCGGGAGGCATGTTCTATGCACAAGAAACACCCGGTGCGCCGCACTTCCTCGAGGTCGGAACTCACTTCGATGTCGGCGACCCTTTGTATATCATCGAAGTTATGAAGATGTTCAACAAGGAATATGCTGAATTTTCAGGAACTGTCACTGAGGTTCTCGTCGAACGTGGCGACGGTCTTATCGTGCAAAAAGGCCAGCCCCTGTATCGTATAGAACCCGACGAGCTGGCTGAAGTCATTGATAAGGAAACTATTGCGCAATCGAGACTCAATTATACCATTGAACAACTAAGCGGGTTATGAGGCCGTTATGACAGCTAGGAAAAAGTGGGAAGAATTAGTCTCAGAAGAATCCAAGGGATTGACTCCCGATGAAATGACCTGGTTCACACCAGAGGGCATTGGGCTTAAGATTCTGTACACTGAAGACGACATCCAGCATCTTAAGAATCTGAACAGCGTGCCGGGGATAACGCCCTTCATGCGAGGTCCAAAAGCCACAATGTACGCGGGTCGCCCATGGACGATTCGGCAATATGCTGGTTTCTCAACCGCAGAAGAGTCGAATGCGTTCTATCGGAAAGCGCTAGCTGCAGGCGGCCAGGGAGCATCGGTCGCATTTGATCTTGCGACACACCGGGGATATGACTCAGATCATCCTCGAGTATCTGGTGATGTCGGGAAGGCAGGTGTAGCAATCGATTCCGTAGAAGACATGAAAATACTATTTGAAGGCATTCCACTCGATCAGGTCTCTGTATCAATGACCATGAATGGGGCAGTTCTCCCGGTGCTAGCGGGCTATATTGTCGCAGCCGAAGAACAGGGAGTCTCCCAAGAAGAATTATCAGGGACGATTCAAAACGACATCTTGAAAGAATTCATGGTGCGTAATACGTACATCTATCCGCCCGAACCGTCGATGCGCATCATTGGAGATGTGATCGATTATTGTTCCGCCAGGATGCCGAAATTCAATACAATTTCAATCTCCGGATACCATCTTCAAGAGGCAGGAGCGGATGCTGCGCTCGAACTGGCATATACCCTCGCAGATGGCAAAGAATATGTCCGCACGGCACTGTCAGCAGGTCTTGACATCGACCAGTTCGCACCGCGTTTGTCGTTCTTTTTTGGTATTGGGATGAACTTCTTCATGGAGATTGCAAAACTTCGTGCTGCGCGATTGCTTTGGACTGAAATCATCAATGAATTCAATCCTAAATCAGAGCGGTCGACAGTTTTACGAACCCATTGTCAGACCTCAGGCTGGTCTTTAACCGAGCAGGATCCATACAACAATATAGTACGTACGACGATTGAGGCCATGGCTGCCGTATTTGGTGGAACCCAGTCACTGCACACCAACTCATTTGATGAAGCAATTGGATTACCCACAGAATTCAGCGCGCGAATCGCTCGCAACACTCAACTTATCCTTCAGGAAGAGACCGGGATCCGTCAAGTTGTCGATCCCTGGGGTGGATCATACATGATGGAATCACTCACCAACGACTTAGCGGAACGGGCGCGCGAATTGATTGCTGAAGTCGAGAGGGAAGGTGGGATGGCCAAGGCTATTGAGGCTGGTTTACCCAAGCTTCGTATCGAAGAATCGGCAACCAATAAACAAGCTCGCATTGACCGTGGTGAGGACGTAATTGTTGGCGTAAACAAGTATATCTCGCCAGAGGGGAACGAAGACGAATTTGAGGTCCTTTCAATCGATAATCAAAAAGTTCGAGAGGCCCAGATCGCTCAACTCAAACGTATCAAGGCCAATCGAGATCAAACACATGCTGATGTTTGCCTCAAGGCCATTACGGATTGCGCCGCAGGAGGCTCTGGTAATTTACTTGCTCTGGCCGTCGAGGCGATGCGGGCAAGATGTACAGTTGGCGAAATCTCTGATGCAATGGAAGCTGTTTTTAAACGTTTCCAAGCAACCCATCGGAGTATTGCGGGCGTGTATGGTAGTCACTTCCAGAACGATTCAGACTGGCAAGCTTTGAGTTCACGTATTGATAAATTTGAACTCCATGCTGGTCGCAGACCTCGAATATTGGTGGCAAAAATGGGCCAAGACGGCCATGACCGCGGTGCCAAAGTGGTAGCGACCGCCTTTGCTGATCTTGGATTTGATGTGGATTTAAGCCCAATGTTCTCAACCCCGGCAGAGGTCGCACGTCAGGCAGTCGAAAATGATGTACATGCTGTTGGTGTAAGCTCACTCGCAGCCGGCCATCTAACTCTCATTCCTGAACTAAGAGCTACACTAGTGGCCGAGGGTGGAGATGATATTGTGATTTTCGCTGGTGGAGTCATCCCGCGAAAGGATTATCAGGCTCTGTATAATCATGGGGTCGCCGCAATATTCGGTCCGGGAACCAAGATTCCGGACTGCGCCAAGTCAGTGCTTGATGCTATAGAGAGCACAGGTGCCTGAGATCGATTTCAATGCAATACGAAACGGCGAGCGCCGCGCTCTGGCTAGAGCCATCACGCTGATTGAATCCACAAATCCAATGCATAGAAACGAGGCAGCGGCGCTTCTTGAACAGTGCCTTCCTCACAGTGGGCGAAGCATCCGTATCGGTATCTCCGGCGTTCCCGGTGTTGGAAAATCAACATTGATCGAGGCCTTTGGGCTCTTTCTAATTGGTCACGGAAAACGTGTTGGGGTGCTTGCTGTTGATCCGTCCTCTCCCCTCCACGGGGGCTCAATTCTAGGCGACAAGACCAGGATGGAAGAGTTATCACGCAAAAATGAGGCTTTTATCAGGCCATCACCAGCCGGACGCTCTTTAGGTGGCGTTGCTAACCGAACGCGAGAAGCAATTTTAGTCACCGAATCGGCAGGGTTTGATGTAATCCTAGTCGAGACTGTCGGTGTTGGTCAGAGTGAATACGAAGTCCACTCGATGACAGACTTATTTCTTGTACTCATTCAGCCCGGTGGAGGTGACGAGTTACAGGGAATCAAAAAAGGCATCTTGGAAGTAGCTGATTTCATTGTTATCAACAAGGCCGACGGCGATGCAGAGCGATTAGCAAACCAGTCGGTAGTCCATTATAAAAACGCCATGGGATATCTAAATCATCAGGGATTTTGGACTCCTGAGGTGCTATCTGTGAGCTCTCTGGAACAACGGGGTATTGAAGCTCTTTGGGACCGAATTGGTGCATATTGCAAAGCCGGAACCGAAGCGATCCCAGAACGAAGAAAAGGCCAGGCGAGCCAGTGGTTCGAGCGGCTTCTGAGTGAGGGAATCGCAAATCATCTTGACGAAAATGCGACTTGGGTGGACTTCTACAAAGCACAGAAAGAGTATGTGACCCTTGGGCAAGTATCACCCACTCAGGCCGCTATCAGTTGCATAGATTGGCTCAAAAATAACCTATAACTTTGCTACTTGGGTCTCAGACATCTGGAATCTCATAGGCCCGGACGGCGCGGAGAAGATCACGTCTAGAAATCTGGCCCCGCAAGTTACCTTCTACGTCAACTACTGGGAATCGTCGTCGATTTGTCTTAAGCATCCGCTCAGCAATCTCAACGATATTGGACCCCAACTGAATTGTCTCTACCGGCGTGCTCATTGCATCGCCAACGCGACCACCGATATCGCCTTGATACGTACCCACTAGGATCGCTCTTAGACAGTCCTGTTCGGAGATCATACCCACCAATTTGCCATCCTCGTCAACAACTGGGGCACCCGATATACCCTGGATTAGCAACAAATCAACGAGGGAAAGCAAATCCATACCGGGTTTTGCGGTTGCCAAGTGTGTAGTCATAAAGTCATCCACGACTATCGATCTAAACATCTGAGCCTCCTTTTTTATTATGCTTAGCTCTTAGAATACTGCTGAGGAAGAGGAGAACAATAGGCATGCTGCACAAAATTGACCATGTCGGCATCGCGGTTACCGATATTGAGGAAGCTATCAAAACCTATCAAGGCCTCGGGTTTAGGCTCACCAGAAGAGATCGTATCGATTCACAGAAAGTAGAAACTGCATTTTTCCAAATTGGAGAGTCATGTATCGAACTAATCGCGGCGACAGAGCCGGAAAGCCTAATCGCAAAGTTTATCCAAAAAAACGCCGGTAAAGGAGGGCTTCAACAATTAGCGATTACGGTCACCAATATCGAGGTCGAGCTCGAGCGCCTCAGAAAAGGGGGCTATACGCTAATCAATGAAACACCAGTGCCCGGCGCTCACGGCACCAAGGTCGCATTTGTTCATCCCAAAGATACCGAAGGCGTATTGCTGGAGTTGTGCGAACATCCCACCGAGTTATTTTGATGTTGCTCACTTCGATCACACGCTACCCGATTAAAGGACTCGCCGGCGAGTTGTTGACAGATGTCGAAGTCAAACGGGGGGAAACGCTGCCGGGTGATCGCCGACATGCACTCCAGTTCTGCAACCAAGTGCCACCGGATCCAATAAACTGGAGGCCAAAGAAATATTTTCTGCAGTCCACGCAGACCAATCTCTGTGCAGATATTAAAATACAGTGGACGACTGACAATGTCGTTTTTAGTCATGCCGATCAGACACTAACCACGACACGTGATTTGTTAGATAGAGGAACCTTCGCAGAATGGATATCACGTCTCGATCCCTCACTCGGAAAATTTACAGTTGAGACTCTCAAGACCGGATTTACCGATGAAAAAGAGGCATTTGTCTCGCTACTGAATCGTTCAACCATCAGTGCTATCGCGAACGCTACAGGTACCACAGATCATCCGGAGCGCTATCGAGGTAATCTGTTAATCGAACAAGCAAAACCCTTCCAAGAGCTACAATGGATTGGAAAAACATTGATGATAGGAACCGTGGAGTTCAAGGTCATTGAACCGATTGTTAGGTGCCGAGCTACTGAGTATGACTGGCATGGTACACACACCCGAGGATTCCTTGATCACCTGAATCAGTTATGCGAGACAGATGTTTGTGGGCTCTTCCTGCGCGCGAACGGTAGCGGGCTCATCAGCACAGGGGATCAGGTTAAGCTAAGGGACTAAAGATAGGTCAATCGCTGATCTTTTTTAGGTCGCTTTGGTTGGCTTAACAACACGGAAGCGATTCGTGTGATTGACTCAATCCACTCATCGATATCAAACGACCGGGATTTTAGGGGTGATTCCATTTCAACAAGTGCGCCTTGAACAAGTGATTCAAGCCACATGGCGCGTTCCATAGACCCTCCTTGCGTATTCGATGATCCGGATAATACTTGTGCAAGGCGTTTTCGCATCCGGGCCTGAGATTCCTGGAGTTTTGAAAGCGCCCCCGAATCATCCGCCAACGTCTCTGTCAATTCTCGAATTAACATTGACTGTCGGGCACCACTAAGCCGTGCTTCAATCCAGTCAGACAGAGCTTGTGCAGGATCAGTGGAATGCCCCAGCAACTCAAACAACGTACCATAATGCCGTTCAGCTATAGCGATCAGTAAGTCACGCTTACTATCGAAATGCTTATAGATTGTGCCCTTACCTATTCCGGTTCGAGCGGCAATGGTATCAATAGAAACTTTCCGAACACCCTTGTCTGCCATCAGGCTTTCAGTTACAGAGAGGATATCTTGTTCGCGACCAATAAACGCCTGCCTTTTGCGGAGCTCACGCTCACTATTAGCTGATTCAGTCATACTCACGGAATAGCTGCCCCGAATAAGCGAAAAAAATTCTCACTAGTTTGATCGCCAATTACCTCAGGCTTTGTGCCCCTCAGTTGAGCAACCGCCGCGGCTACATGACTAACGAATGCAGGCTCATTCGGTTTTCCACGATAGGGAATTGGCGCAAGCCATGGTGAATCGGTCTCAATCAAAAGACGATCGTCTGGGATCTTTCTACAGACCTCATGAAGATTAGTCGCTTTAGGGAAACTCACGATACCGGACATCGAGATGTAATAGCCAAGATCAATGGCTCGCTTCGCCATCTCCCATGACTCTGTAAAACAGTGAAGGACACCCGGAACCTCAGTCGAACCATGTGTCTTAATCAATTCAATTGTTTCATCGCGTGCGTCTCGAGTGTGCACGACGATCGGCAAGCCCGCCTGCTTGCCTGCCAGCAAATGGGTTGTAAAACTCTCACGTTGCACATCGGTCACCGGCTCATGAAAACCGTCCAAGCCCGTCTCGCCGATCGCAATGACAGAATCCGATCGGGCGAGCTCTAATAGTTTTTCAACAGTCACCCCGGGCTCTTCATGCGCATGGCATGGATGGATCCCAACTGTTGCCCATACAGCTTCGTAGGTCTTGGCAAGTCGCCGTGGAGAGTCATTCTCAAGTGTGATCGAAACACACAGCATCCTGTCCACGCCGTGATCACGAGCTAAGTCCAATACGGACTGGATTCCGCCTTCACGTTCCGAAACATCAATACAGTCGAGATGGCAATGTGAATCGATCATGATTTCCCCCGGAGCGGATTGTAACAGCGATGCGCAAGTGATTTGAGAATTACAAAACCAGAAGCGAAAACAGTATCCCAACACTTGTTTCAAGAGTGCCAATCCTAAGCTGGAACCCAATAAATTTACTCCACTAAATTGAAAGTTTAACAAGGTTTTGAGCATCTGATTTATCGCAGGCATGAATCACAGATTTTTGAATCATCCAAATAAAGAAGACAAAAAGGTCACAAACTAAAGAAATTCAGCGGAAGGGAGTTATGTAATGACCAGTACGCTAATTTTAGTTCCAAAGGATGTATATTTGCTGGTCCAAATTTTTATTATCCTCGGACCGTTGCCCATATAAATGCCCAAACGGCAAACAGAGAGCCAAGAGCAAGCCCTGAATTCAGAACAATCCCGGCCTGCGCCTGTGTTCGTACTTCAGCGACTCGCTCTTTGTATTGATACAATAATCGTACCGACGGATAGGGTGCGCTTAATGCAGCGGTGATAGGGTTTTGCGAGTATTGTTGAAACTGCGCACGAATTAACTGATCACAAATGCGGTCCATTACCGTAGAGGCTGTCAGCATATCTACTTTTCCAAACGGTTTTAACACGACCTGACTATCTTCTCCAAAACGTACACGTACCAGCGCATCCAGAACATCACGGGCAAGTGCCAAGCGCTCGGGTGCGGTTTGCGCTGCTATAGGTTGGGCTAAGAGGGCATCAGAAATTAGGAGATCTTCGCTATTTATGCCGAGACTCTGCGCTGTTTTCTCAAGAATCTGTGGTTTTGGTACAGGCACCTTAACCATCCTCAAGCGACTCACGAGCGTCGGTAACAGTTTCCCGGGAACCGATGTCTGAAATATGAATACCGTGCCAGAAGGAGGCTCTTCTACAACCTTCAGAAGCGCATTGCTCGCGGCTTGGTTCAGGCAATCGGCGGGCCGCACTATCATCACACGCCGTCCAGCCATCGATGCCGTGGTATAAGCGACCTCGATGGCTTCCCGAACCGCGTCGATTTTGATCATCCCGGCCGCACCCTCGGGCCGTAACGCGAAAATGTCAGGATGTGGGTCAGGAAAATGGCATGAAACACATTCGCCGCAAGGCTCTCCCTTTTTTGGAGCATCGCACAATAATGAATGTGCCAAATGATCAGTCAATGAATCCGCAACAACGGCCGGCGCATGAGCGAGGCACCACGCCTGCGGTGGCGATGCCGATTGAAGGGCTTTCAGAATCAGCTGCCACGGCGCCTTCAACCAGGGCGACATTTGAGTCCCCAACGACTCATGAGTCGGCTTGTCATCTCTTGAGTCAGGCGCTCCACACCAACCGTCGCATCTAGCGTGATCACGCGGCCAGAATCGCGGGTTGCAATCTCCTTATAAGTTCTCCGCACCCGCTCGAAGAACTCGATATCCTCGGATTCAATTCGATCTAGATTTCCTCGCCGGTCTGCACGTTCAAGTCCTATTTCAACAGGAACATCAAAGAACAATGTCAGGTCAGGGACTCGCTCGCCTTGGACCAGTTTTTCCAATGTCTGAATCCAAACACTCGGTAGCCCGCGACCACCACCCTGATACGCATAGGTTGCATCGGTGAATCGATCGCACACAACCCAAATATCGCGCTTGAGTGCTGGTAATATTTTTGTTTCAAGATGCTGCGCTCTAGCTGCAAACATCAATAAAAGCTCCGTTTTTGCCTGAGGGGTCTCATCGGAGCTACCAAGCAATAACGCCCGAATATTCTCCGCATAAGGTGTACCGCCCGGTTCTCTTGTCTGAATATACCGTATCCCGTTGGCGTCCAATAACTCACAAAGCGCGTCTTTCTGCGTGCTTTTGCCAGCACCCTCCACGCCTTCCAACGTGATGAACTGAGCCTTCTGATTCCTCATCGCTTCAACTGATATTTTCGAACGTTTGCATTATGCGCCTCCAGTGTCCGCGAAAACACGTGTCCTCCGCTACCATCCGCTACAAAGTAGAGCTCACCAGTCATGTCGGGATGCGCGACAGCGGTCAATGCCTCTGGCCCTACAATTGAGATGGGTGTTGGTGGTAGGCGATCAATCCGGTAGGTGTTATATGCCGTTTTTTCTCTGAGATGCTTACGAGTCAAGTTACCATCAAAATTATCACCAAGCCCATAGATAACAGTTGGATCAGTCTGCAAACGCATTTGCCGTTTCAGACGCTCGAGAAATACACCAGCGATACGAGGTCTCTCTGAGGCTATTGCTGTCTCTTTTTCCACTATAGAAGCAAGAATAAGTAACTCATATGGAGAAAGCAAAATAGATCTAACAATGGGATCGGAGCCTTTCCAAGCCTCATGTAAGGCCGATAATAAGCTCTCATGTGCCTGCTTTAGAAAAGCGTCCTTCGATATCTTTTGTTGCCACAGATAGGTTTCAGCAAGAAATACGCCCTCATGAGAGGGCCATTCGGTACTGAGGTGCGGCCAAACTCCTTCAACTAGGGACACTTGGCCGCCAAGTGCCTCGTGATCTGACAAACGATCAAACAAATCGCGCGCCGTGATGCCCTCAGGAATCGTGAATCGTTCAACAACCGCGTCCCCCTTATGAATCTTAGCTAACGCTGCCAAAGCCGTCGTTCCGGGAGCAAAGACATACCTGCCATGCTGCACATAGGAAAATTGTGGGTACAACGAAAATACTATGGCTCGTGCACGATTGGTTAACTGAGGATTAAGCTCCTCCAGAACTTCACTAGCCGTAGAGCCAACTGAAACCTCCAGCGATTGAACTGCGACTGGTTTGCTCTTTATCGACTCCAACCAGATTCGTCCTATAATCACCAAGGCACTGATACTAATCAGTCCAATCAGTCCAAGACGGGCCATGACGGACGTTACACCCGCTTAAAAATCAATGTTCCGTTGGTACCACCAAACCCAAAACTATTGGATGCGGCAATATCGACGGACGCATCACGCGCCGTATTCGGTACATAATCCAAACGACATCCTTCACCAACCTCGTCAAGGTTTATGGTTGGAGGTAACACCTGATCACGGATTGAAAGAACACTGAAACAGGCTTCGAGCGCACCAGCAGCCCCCAAAGCATGTCCTGTCATTGACTTGGTCGAGCTCACTGCAACTTGCAGCGCGTGCGCACCCATCAATGCTTCAATGGCTTGTGATTCCGCCACGTCTCCCAGTGGGGTCGATGTACCATGCGCATTGATATAGTTTACCTTGTCAACGGCCAAGCCTGCGTCTTCAAGGGCGTTGACCATCGCCGAGCGGGCGCCACGACCGTCGCCAGCCGGCGCCGTCATGTGATGGGCATCATCACTCATGCCGAAACCAACTAACTCAGCTAAAATATTTGCTCCACGCGCTTTCGCAGAAACATAGTCTTCAAGCACCATGGTCGCCGCTCCATCGGCTAGAACAAAACCGTCCCGATCCCTGTCCCAGGGTCGACTTGCCGCTTCAGGGGCGTCATTTCGAGTGGATAAAGCACGTGCCGCCGAGAACCCTGCGATCCCAAGCTTAGTAGATGCTTTTTCAGCACCACCGGCAATCACAACGTCAGCATCCCCGTAGGCAATCATACGCGCACCAAAGCCGATACAATGCGTCGAAGTCGTACAAGCGGTGGTAATTGCGATATTAGGGCCCTGGAAGCCATACTTGATCGCCAAATTACCAGCAATCATGTTTATGATCGATCCGGGTACAAAAAACGGGGAGACCCTGCGTGGACCGCGTTCATTTAGGAGCAAGGTCGTATTCTCAATTAGTGTTAATCCGCCAATACCGGATCCAATCGAGACGCCGACACGAGTCGGATCAAATTCAGAATCCATTAATCCTGACTGTTCTATCGCTTGAATGGCGCTCACCATGCCGTACTGGATGAAAGGATCCATTTTACGGGCTTCTTTACCCGATATGTACTGCTCAAGGTCGAAATCAGGAACTAATCCCGCGAATTTCGTTGGGTAGTCTGTGGTGTCAAATTCTGTAATGGCTGAGATACCACTCTGCCCATTCAGAATCGCGGTCCATGACTCCTCAACGGTGGCGCCACAGGGGCTCAACATACCCAGACCTGTGACTACAACGCGACGCTTTGACATAGCTTTTCTCTCAATGATCGACACAAAAAAGCCGCGCAAGACGCGGCTTTTCGCTAGTTATACGTCATTGGCAATCCTATCTACAGATTTGCTTCGATGTACGCAATCGCTTGCTGAACAGTGGTGATCTTCTCTGCCTCTTCATCAGGGATTTCTGTTTCAAATTCCTCTTCCAAAGCCATCACCAATTCAACCGTATCAAGTGAATCTGCGCCCAAGTCATTGACAAACGAAGATTCAGTCGTGACTTCTTCTTCTTTGACGCCAAGCTGTTCACATACGATTTTCTTGACGCGTTCTTCGATATTACTCATCGTTCAGATCACTCCTAATGATGTTGCTGCCACTGTACGACGTGGCGTCATTATTACTGATGTTCGAAATAATACAAGCTTCAGAACATCAGACTTAGGCCATATACATGCCGCCGTTGACGTGTAACGTAGTGCCGGTAACGTAACTTGCCTCTTTACTTGCCAGAAAAGCAACAGTTCCAGCAACCTCTTCTACCGAGCCTAAACGGCCCAACGGAATCTGTGACAACAATGCTTCTTTCTGCGCTTCAGAAAGTACATTTGTCATATCTGTTTCAATAAACCCAGGTGCCACAGCGTTCACTGTAACCGCTCGACTTCCGAATTCTCTAGCCAATGCCCGAGTCATGCCTTCAAGCCCAGCTTTCGCAGCTGCGTAGTTCGCTTGCCCAGCATTACCTGTTGAGCCCACAACTGAGCTGATGTTAATGATGCGACCCATACGTGCTTTCGTCATTGGTTTGATGAACGCTGACACAACGGTATAGACCGAATTTAGGTTCGTATCAATAACCGCCCGCCAGTCTTCAGATTTCATTCGGAGCATAAGAGCATCTTTAGTAATCCCAGCGTTGTTCACTAAAACCAAGGGGCTCTTATCTGCTACTGTCAGAGACTTGGCTAGATCCGCCACCATTACTGCATCAGTAACGTCCAATACGCAACCTTCACCACCTTCACCTAGACGAGCCGAGATAGTCTGGGCACCATCTGCAGATGTTGCAGTACCGACAACATAAAATCCATGAGCAACCAAACGATCTGCGATTGCTTGACCAATTCCACGGCTAGCGCCTGTGACAAGTGCGACTGTCATCCATTGATCTCCCTAAGCGCTTTAAAAAACATTTCATGGGTCCCCAATGGGAAATGGATAGCGTCTGTCTGTATCCGTTTTGCTAAACCGCAGAGTACAGCTCCGGGCCCAAACTCAGCCGCTGTTTGAATCCCCAATCCCTCAAAGCTATGGACCGTCTGTGTCCAGCGAACAGGTGAAAACGTTTGCCTGATCAACTGTGTACGAATCACAGCCACATCGGTTTCTGGCCGAATACTTACATTTTGAATGACCGGTGCTGTCGGTACTTGGACCTCGATTGCATCAAGTACCAGCTTTAATCGGTCTGCAGCTGGTTTCATCAGAGCGCAGTGAAATGGAGCACTTACGGGCAACGATAGCGCACGCTTCGCACCAGCTTCCTTGAGCATTGGTAATGATACTTCGATCGCCTCGGCATGGCCGGCAATCACCAACTGGCCAGGCGCGTTGTAATTAACCGCTTCAATGATAAGTCCAGAGTCATTGGAAACCTTAGCGCAAACTGCTTCGATTTTGTCATCATCTAATCCGATTACAGCCGCCATAGCTCCCGTTGCTTGTGGCACAGCTTCTTGCATAAACCGACCTCGTGCACGAACAAGCCTCACTGCATCGGCTAGTCTAAGGCTTCCAGCCGCAGTAAGTGCAGTGTACTCACCCACACTATGCCCTGCCATATATGACGCAGTCTGACCGTTGGCCCGACTCCAAGCCCGATATAAAGCGACTCCCGAAGTGAGCATGAGTGGTTGCGTGAATTCAGTCAGGGACAATTGTTCAGCTGGCCCTTTTTGGGCAAGCGTCCAAAGATCATAGCCGAGAGCATCAGAAGCTTCGGAGAACGTTTCTTTAACTTCTG
>Ga0160422_10000359_pt1 | contig 27221 bp, 31 predicted proteins | sample Fk160mmetaG_FD_108192 | JGI IMG/M metagenome (GOLD analysis project Ga0160422, IMG submission 108192) | Marine microbial communities from the Central Pacific Ocean - Fk160115 60m metaG | ecosystem: Environmental > Aquatic > Marine > Oceanic > Photic zone | place: The Central Pacific Ocean...
CAACTTGATAAAGTAAACTTCATCCAACTTGATAAAGTAAACCTCACCCAACCTGATAAAGTAAACTTCAATGAGGGATTTTTAAAAGCACTGTCTGATATTCAAACTGGAAAACTAAGTGTAAACTATATGAAAGAAGCTTTAAGTTCCGAGTTGACCGAGCATAAACCATCGACTTCAACACTTGATCAATTGAAGACCCCGTTTGCCAATTTTTTATCTTTAATTACAAAAAAACCGTCAGTAACTTTAAAAGTCTCAACAGCCGACGTACTCTCATATCGTAATTTTATAACAAAAGATTCAAGGCTAAGACTTAACGCGATTGATCGTACTGAAAAAATATTATTACCTGAAAACGTAGAGAGGCTTGGTGAAACAGTTGATTTTTCAACGGCACAAAACAGTAACTTTGCATTTGAAAGACGCGATACTAGCCTAGAACCATTAATCGGTAACAATAAATCTTTTAACTTCAATAACAGTGAGGTTTTAATAAATAGGCCTATCTTACAGCAAGGGGCGACCGCTTCCATAACTAATTCGTTGTCTTTATATGACGCGCAATACTCATCGCGGCTCGGAATGCTTTTAACCGATAACATTATAAAGGGCCAAGAAAACTTTGAGATTCAACTAGAGCCAGAAACCTTTGGTAAAGTTCGTGTAAATGTATCAATGGAAAATGCAAATTTGGAAGTCAAGATTTTAGCAGAAAATTCAGCGGCTATCATGGCTCTCCGTAGCTCTGAAACTATCCTTCAGAGTATTACTGAACAAAATGGGTTGAAACTGTCGGATTATAGCGTTGATATGCAAAATAATTCTAGTAATGGGGAAAAACAGGAAAAGAACCCGAAAAATAATAACCTACCAGATAGTCCACGATATAGTGACAGAGAAGTTGCTGGTGACGATATCTTAACAATTTCAGAAACTAGTCATAGTTTGAACCTTCTAGCATAGGAAAGTATCATGGCTGAGGAAGAACCGAAGAAAAAGATTAATTTTAAAAAAATCGCACTTTTTGGGCTTGGGCCAATTGTGTTGATAGGCGTCGGCTTGGGTATTGGGGCCTTTTTGTTTATGCCTACACAAACACCAGTTGAACAGGTTGAAGAGCTTATTGAAAAAAAGCTACAGCAAGCGGGTCAGCTCCCGAGTGGAGAGGGAGAGGGTGAAGAGAGCGCCGAGCCGGAAAAAGTATATAAAGATACTCCCTCAACGGATACATTCGTTACTAGCTACTACACTTTTCCAGACAATTTCACAACTAATCTTAAGGGTTCTAAAGCATTTCTACAGATTAGCGTCGGGGTTTCTACTCAGTACGACGAAACAGTCATTGAGAATGTTGAGTCGCATCAACTTGCCTTGCGCTCGGAAGTCCTTAGCGCTGTTAGTGAATTCAGTGTAGAGCAAATTGAGGGGAAAAGTGGTAGAGATGATCTAGCGGACAAGATAAAGGACGCAATGAACGAACGTCTCGAGGAGCTTGAAGGTTTTGGAGGCGTTGAAGGTGTTTACTTCACTTCCTTTGTGCTACAATAACTGAGTTATATTCATGGTTGGATCAAGAAAACTATCAAATGATGAGGTTGAAGCTCTACTCAGCGGACTTGAGTCGGAGACCAAAGAGGATGGAGCACCGCAATTTGATCCTAATGAGGTAAGAGAGTTCAAGTTTGGAACTGAAGACTTATCATTATTAGGCGACTACTATGCATTAAGAATGATAAATGAGAAAATATGTAGATTTACACGGTCAGTATTTCTGCCAATGCTGAGAATAATGCCCCGAATTTCATCATTTCCCCCAGAGGTAAAATCTTTTGATGAATATGTTGAGAGCTGTGATAATTTTGTAAGCGTTACCAACAATAGAATTGAAGAGCTACGGGGGAATTCGTTATTAGTAATAGAAGCTCCATTTGTCTCACATCTCACTAATTCGTATTATGGTGGTTCCAAAGTTCAGTCTTTATTTGCACAGCAAGGTGAATTCACCGCAACAGAGCAAAGAATAATTGAGATAATTAGTGAAGGAATGAACGCGTCAATGGAAGCAGCGTGGAAAGACCTTCTGCAGACAAAATTTGAAGTTCAATCGCGTGAAGAGAATATCCAATTTGTGTCATTTGTTGATGGCGCAGATACAGTTATTGTTTGCGCTTTTATGGTCCAAATGCCTAATCACGACCCAGTTAGTTTTGACATTGTATATCCACTTCAAACCCTTAAACCAATCTCGTCTCAATTACGCTCGCGAGTGCAAAATGAGTTTGCTCATGATGACCGGACTTGGAAAGAACGACTACAAAATGCAATTCTTTCAATACCTTTGACTTTAACGGCAGAGCTAGGGAAGCCTAGGACATCTCTTGGAAAATTATTAAAGAGTACGGAAGGGGATGTTTTTTCTATGCCTACTCCAGAGCACGTTGTGGTTAAAATTGCTGGTGAGAGTGTATTTCACGCAGATATTGGAAAAATTGGTCCAAATGCTGCTATTTCAATGAAGAAACGAATATCTGATAACGGGGAAAAAAATGGCTGAAAATGAACAGAAAGAAAATATCGAAGAAAAAGATGTGGGTATAGAAAATCTTAAAGTGCTCGAAAATATTGATGTTGAGTTAACTGTCGAAGTCGGACGAACAGAAATAACAATTCGAGATTTGCTCAGACTTAATGAAGGGTCGGTAGTCGAACTTGAGAGATTAGCCGGCGATCCTCTAGATATCCTAGTGAATAACACAAAAATTGCTAAGGGTGAAGTTGTTATGATAGGGGAGCGTTTCGGAGTGAGATTTGGTGAAATTGTCGATCCTGAAAAACGTATGGAAAGTATTTAATTATAGGCTCTACAGTTGTCATTTATTTGACTAACAAAAAAAATTATTTAACTATTTGATTTTAAATAAAAAATTTTATTTGGTATGAGCTTTGCACTAATCCTTTTAAATAGGGGTTAGTATATGAGTTACGAAAAAATCGCTCTAGTCATAATATTTTTGGGCTTTCTGATTAGTGTACAAGCCTACCTGTATTTGAAGCGAAAAGACAAAGAGAACTCTCATTTCCCCAATCATGGTCTCAGAATAGTATCTCGCTTGAAGCTTTCCAGAAGTGCTGATCTCGATATTGTGTCAGCCGGGTCAGACTCATTCCTAATAGTTTCGCACAAAAATACTCAACCCACTGTAATCCAACTTTCTCAGGGAATATGCGAGGAAAGCTCATTAATGAAAGTGAGCCGGGATGACTAAATATTTACTAAATATTGTTATTTGGACTTCCTTGTTTGGATTTTCTCCACTAATGGCTCAAGATTTAAGTGCATTGGGTTTACCTGCCATCACTAGTTCTATGGATAATAGTGGTGGAACAACTTATTCACTCTCTTTACAAATTCTACTCTTGATGACCGCTTTAACAGTTTTGCCATCACTTGTTCTGGGGATGACAGCTTTTACAAGAATAATAATTGTGCTTTCCATACTTAGACAGGCATTGGGTACACAACAAACTCCGCCAAACCAGGTGCTAATTGCGATCGCTTTGTTTTTAAGCTTCTACATAATGAGTCCGATTTTTGAAATCTTATACCTTGAAACTATAACACCATATTTAGATGGTAACCTGTCAGCAGAAATTGCAATTAGTCAGGGACTATCGCTTTTAAAGGAATTTATGGTTTCTAATACAAGGGTGGACACCCTTAATATGTTTGCAGAGTTATCTGGAGAAGGTCCCTTCGAAACTAAAGATAGTATTCCATTATCAATCGTACTTCCATCATTTATAACTTCCGAGTTGAAAACAGCTTTTGAGATAGGGTTTTTAATCTTTTTACCCTTTTTAGTAATAGATATGGTTATTGCCTCGATATTAATGTCATTAGGTATGATGATGTTGTCTCCAATGCTAATTTCATTGCCTTTCAAACTTTTACTTTTTGTTTTGGTAGATGGCTGGTCCATGACAGTAGGATCATTATCTGCAACATTTCTTGTGGAGTGAGATATGGCATATGATCAAAACGTTCATTATCTGAGCCTTGCATTTTGGCAAATAATTATGACTGCTGGTCCAATTTTAGGAATTGCGCTAGCCATCGGTCTTTTTATTGGCCTGATCCAAGCTGCAACATCAATTCAGGAAATGACACTCAGCTTTGTTCCCAAACTTTTTGTAGTCCTTGGTGCTATGGCATTATTTGCGACTTATACACTATCTACAATGACCGACTATTTCTTATTTATTTTTGATGAGATTGCGTTAAAGGGACTTTAAATGCTGGAATTACAGAGCTTTCCTGGCATTAATATCCAAAGTTTGTCGCAGTATATTCTGCTATTGATGCTATCAACACTGAGAATAGGATCTTTTCTATTATCATCTCCATTTTTTGGATCTCGTATGGTCCCTCTGCCAGTGAGAATTGTTTTTTCATTCAGCCTGGGTATTTGGTTTCTAAACAACCTTAAATTTCCATATTTTGAACAACTGCAAGGGGTTGATTTAGTACCAATAATTTTTCAAGAGATTTCGATCGGTTTAATTTGCGGTATGATCTTATCAATTTGTTTTGGAACTGTGATATTAGCAGGTGAAAAAATTGCAGCCACTTCTGGTCTCGCATTTGCCTCGCAAGTTGATCCATCAAGCGGTGCTCAATCACCGGTTATTAGTCAAATTTTCTCTTTATTTTTGACAATACTTTTTTTCTCTGTAAATGGGCACTTGGTCATATTCGAATTGATAATCAAGAGTTTCGACACTTTCCCGCTTGGTAGTGCAGTGAACGTTAAAAATGCTATCGGAAGTGCTATTGGGGCCTCAGGTTTCTTATATGACACCGCAGTCATCATCGTTTTACCAATTGTAAGTATATTGTTTTTTCTAAATCTTGGTATTGGATTTATAACCAAGTCAGCTCCACAGCTAAATCTCTTCTCTTTCGGATTTCCTTTGACGATCTTGAGTACGTTCTTTGTGCTTTATTTCTCTGTAGATGCACTCCAATTTGTGTTCACAGATTTAATTGATAAGGCCATTGGAATATTAAAAGTGATTTTAGAAGGTTTTAAGTGATGGCGGAGAATGAGCAAACCCAGGAAAAGAACCAGGAACCAACTCAGCGCCGTCTTGAAAAGGCGCGAGAAGATGGCAATGTTTTATCTTCAAAAGAAATGTTTGTCTTTGGCTCAAGTGCTATTAGCCTTCTTACACTTGCGGTTTTAGGTTTTTTTTCGGATATTTTAACAAAACATTGGGCCGCTTTCTTCATTTTTTCGCACCCTGAGGAATTATTGAATAGTCATGCTAAAAATGCTTTCCATGCGTTTAAAATAATCTTAGGCGGTGCTGCCATTTTTGGTATCCCAGCTTTTATTGGAATTTGTACAATTCAATTAATAGTTGGGCGTGGCATTAGTATTAGCTCTAAAGCGCTTTCTTTTAAATGGGAAAAATTAGACCCAATTAAAGGTTTAGGCCGGATTTTTTCAGTCAAAGGGCTGGTTGAATTGGTAAAATCTATTTTTAAAGTGGTGTTTCTTACAAGTCTTGTGGTTGGGTTTATGTGGTATTCATTACCTAATATTATTTACCTAAGTGCGGGAATGCTTAATCACAGCCTAGAAATTCTGTACAAGTTATTGCTGCTGTTCATTCTAGTCATTGTTTTAGTACTTTTTGCTATCGGTGTGGGGGATTATATCTGGAGCAGGCACACTTGGTTAGAAAAGTTGAGAATGTCTAGGCAAGATTTAAAAGAGGAATCTAAAGAAAGCGAAGGATCCCCTGAAGTTAAGGCACGGATTAGAAGATTACAAATCGAAGCCAGTAGTCGAGCGGCACAGCAGTCGCTTGCTATAGAAGATGTTAAAAATGCTTCAGTTGTCATTACTAACCCAACCCATTTTGCCATTGCAATCAAATACGATCCAATTGAAAACGAAGCTCCATTAATTCTTGCTATGGGCAAGGATTTAATGGCGAAGCGTGTAATAGAGCAAGCTGAACTGAATTCTGTTGCTCTTGTTAGATCACCTTTACTGGCTAGAGCGCTTTACTATACCGGCAGTATAGGACAAAATATATCCGAACAACTTTACTCAGCCGTAGCATCGATTCTGGCTTATGTTTATCAAATAGACAAAGGAGTAAATGTAGAATTTAACGAACCAGAAATCCCATCTGATTTTGTATTCGATGAATTTGGAAAACGTTTAGAGGAATAATTATAAGTGAAACGCAGAAACACAATTGGTCAATTAATTTCAACATTAGTATTTTTAGTAATGGCATTTTGGTTAATCTATGAGGGATTAGCTATGTACAACAATAAGGAAATACTGAAAGCAATTGCAGTATGGTTTGGCGCCGGTTTGTCTTTGCTTGGTTCTATGAGGTTTGTTATTCAAAATATAGTTAATGAGCACAGGCGTGAAAAATGAAACCCAGTTGCTTTACTTGCAGGTTTCATTTCATAACCTACGATCCAAAACGTCCTTGGGGATGCAGAAAATTTGGATTTAAAAGTAAAATTTCACCAAAATTTGAAGTGAAAAAGGAGACTGGCATGGATTGTGCTTATTTCAGTGTGAGAAAAAGAATTAACAAATTGCAGCGAGAGATTCAAAAAAATGGCTAAACCTTCGACTAGCAAAAATTTAGAGGACGGTATACAAGTAGCTCTTGACGCAGCAGATACTGCATCAGGGGTTGTAAGTGAATTTCACAATGTTCGTGAACAATTCGAAGTTGTTAATATTCAAGCAAAGCGAATTTATCAGTCAGTTCTGATAATATTTGTAAGTTCTATTGTTGCTGCAGTCGTTTCGTTGGGTGCTGGAATGTTAATGTATTATAAAGCTTTAGGAACTTTACGTACCAATTCAAATATGGCAATTGAGTCTCTGGCGATTTTCTCTGAAAATGTAAGCTCTTTGGATGCATCAGTGAAAACGGTAGAGACAAATACTAAAAATCAGGAGGTTATAAAGGCGTCTTTAGAAGAAGTTCGAAAAGCCTCAGAAAAAGCATCTAAAGATTTATCTTCTGCTGAAAAAAAATATACAGCAGCGATTAAGTTGGGCGTAAAAGACACAGAGCTATTAATAAAAGACTTTGCTGAGAATACACTTTTAGATCTTAAAACCCAGGCAGATGACACGCAATTGGTCTTATCAGAGCAGATCCGAGGAATTCAGAAATTTTTTGAACCGGAAGTAAATGGCGAAGACGGACAAACCGAGCCTGGTGACAATATTGTCACTTATAAGCAATTCCAGATGTTAGAAGAAAAAGTAGATCGTTTGATTATACTGCAAAAAGAGCTTGCTGCTAATATTATGGAAATGAATAGGGTAAGGCAGGCCGAAGCCCAGCGTAAAAAAGTCCAGGCGAAAAAAGTCCCTGAAAAGAAACCACCTGTTAATCCGTTGAAATTCCCATGAGCGAAGAAGAAATACTTGGCGCTACGCCTCAAAGTCAAATGGAAGGTGCCGATTTAGATTCAGAAAGTGATCCAACGCTAGCTTTCCAACAGGATTTTGAGCAAAATGGATTACTACTTAAAATTGCAACAAATGGTATCGCCGTGCAAGACTATGTTAAGCGTCTTAAAGAGAGTGATATTTTGGTTGCAATAGACGGCGAAGTTTTTTTGGATGGTCCCGCAAAATTAATTGAAAAATTTTCTTTGGAAGCAGGTGACAGCCCCAAATGGCTTCTTACCTTTTGGAGAGATGGAGAACTTTTTGATATACTACTGACTGCCCCGATTCAAAGTCAATTTGGGCTTGCGACAGAACAGGAAACTGAGTGGGCGCTCGAGCAATTTTCAAAGCATGTTTTTGCAGAGTTTTCGGATTATGAAAACTTTGAAATATATAGAGATACGCAAGGTGTATGTGATATTTTAACTTTTCAAAAGGATCCGCTAGCTTTTATATTACCTGTCATGTGGTGTTTGAAATTCCGTTTGTTCCCACCGTTAGGGGCACTACTTGTGGCTTATATAATAACATTTTTTATAAATATAATTTTATTTTTGGTAACATATTTAATTCTTTCTCGATTTGTATTTAGTTCCCAGGCCAATATCCTACGATCCTTTACTTTGTATGCTGGCAAAAGCCACTATATGACTATAGCTGCAACTAATGAGAAAGATGTAAGCGTAATAGTAAAAAATATCGATCGAAAAAATAAAATTAGATTTGAAACCAATTCAATAAAACCCAGCAAACAAAATGTGATACACAAAGTGATTGTAAATAAAGGTCCAGCGAAAGAGTAGAATCTATAACTATTTCTTAAAATGATTTATACTACGCCAGAAATTACATTTCGTCTTTTTCGTGCAAATGAAGATGGAATATTTTCCATTTTTCGGTACTTGGCAACCGTTCTTCGAGCCAGGTTTATTCCCTGACTAGATAGTTTTGCAACGATAGCGTCATCGCTAATTGGACCGGTAGGATTCTCTGCTTCAATTAATTTTTTGATTTTATATTTTATTGATGTTGATGAGGTTGATCCGATGTCATTATCTTGTTGCAAACCAACGCTAAAAAAGGCTTTAAGCTCTACTGTGCCTTGAGGCGTTTGGATTAATGATCCAGTAGTAACCCTGCTAATCGTGCTCTCATGCATTTCTACTGCATCTGCGATATCACGCAAAACCATTGGTTCAATAAATTGTGCACCTTTTTGTAGAAATTTTTTCTGTCTTTCAACAATCGCCGTGCCCACCTTAAGCATTGTTTCATTTCTTTTTTCAATTGCTTTAGATAGCCATTTAGCTTCTGAAACTTTTGTTTGAATGAACTCCCGGTCGTCTTTTTGAACAACTTTATTTCTTAGCTCTTTGGCGTATTCTTTTTCAATTTTAATATTGGGTAAAGTTGAGTTATTTAGTTCTACAAGCCAACCATCATCGGTCTCATGTACTTGTAGGTCGGGTTCTCTAATTGGTACATCCACCTGTTCAAATTGCAATCCAGGCTTAGGATTGAAAGATTTTATAATCTTAAATAATGACGATATTTCAGTATCCGAGCACCCACTGCGCCTTTTTAGTAGGTCAAATTTTCCTTTTTCTATTAAATGAAGATTATCCAATATCACTGCTAAACTTTCACAGTATTTATTTGTGTCAACCGCTTGTAAAATTAAGCATTCACGAAGATTCCTAGCGAACAGTCCTGCTGGTTCTATTTGTTGTAGTTCTAGTAAAACGTCTTCGACTTGTTTTAATTCGCACCTTAAACTCGTAGAAATTGTTTTTAATTCAGAGGAGATCCAACCAGTGGGTTCGAGCTCCTCCAATAAGCGCATAGCAATTAATCGCTGAATACCATGCAGCTGAAGATTATCAATATGTTCAATGCAATGCGAATAGAGTGATTTTGGTTCTTCAGTTATTGTACCTAGTTTATCAAAATCAGTTTCAGCCTTAGCGACAGTTGATTTTGGTATGTAAACATCTCCCGTTTCGAACTGGTTTTCTATTGATGCTCTGGTTTGGGTTTCTTCCGCTTTATGAGGAGTTTCTTTAAATGAATTATCTAGCTCTTGATTATTATTTTTACTATTTTCGTTGACTTGATCTTTTTCGGGAAAAAGCCCGGTTTCTACGAATGGGTTATCTTGAAATTCATCCTGCACGAATTCTTGAATCTCCTGATTAGTCATATGCAGCAATTTAATTGCTTGCTGAACTTGAGCAGTTAAAGTTAAACCCTGTCTTTGATTTACCTGTATGTTAAAATCTAGTTTCACTATTTCGGCCTCCTGCAAAATCAAGTTCAATTTATGATAAATTTTGCTGGGATCCAAAATTATTAATTGACATCAACAAATAGTCAAACTTTTGACATTTTATAATAATTTACATAATTTATTTTTTTTACTAAACTTTTTTTTAATAAGACGTTCAATTCTTCATAAGCATTTAGACCAAATGGTATTGGAGAATTATAATGGCAAATATTGGAGCATCGCAGGCTTTTTACAGAGTTGAAACTTCTTTAACGCGTGCAAACACAAATGTTAACAATAGTATGGTGCGGCTATCAACTGGTAAGCAACAAGCCAACGCTGGAGACAACTCGTCATATGTCGCAATGGGTGCAACCTTTAAAGTAGACTACAGCGGTACACAAGCTGGTATGAAAAATATCGCGGTTGTCCAAGGGTTTATAGATACTGCGGTCGCAGTACTAGACCAGGCAACCAATTTGAACGCTAAGTTAATGGAATTGGCAATTTTAGCAAACAACGATACAAATACATCCGCTGATCTAGAAAATATTCAGGCTGAATATGATGCAATGACTGCAGAACTTTCTGCAATTTTAGCGTCAACATATAAAGGTGCAGACTTATTCCAAAGTGGAATGTCAGTTGGAGTTGATGGTAGGACAAATACTAAATCTTACGGTGTAGCTTCGCCAACGGTTAGTGGAATGGCACAAACTTTAAGTACAGGTACCGCCGCCACTTCTGCCCTTGTTACAGTTCAAACAGCGCTCAATACTGCTAGATCGACTCTCGGTGCTAACTCTGCCGCGCTGGCTGCTACTGCTGACTATTTAACAGATCTTACTGCTATGTACGAAATAGGATTCAATACAGTAAACGATGTAAACTTTTCACTAGAAACTGCTATCTTGGCAAAAAATCAAATTTTGCAGCAAGCATCAACCGCCATGTTGGCTCAGGCAAATACATCCCAGCAGGGTTTATTGCAGCTGATCCAGCGCTAATGATCTTAAAAACTTTCTCTGAAAAAAAGTGGTATTTCTACCACTTTTTTTTCATTAAAAGCTGGAAATTAATTATCTGGATAATTTCTATAAAATAGTTATAACATACATGCGTTTTGTCTTGGGATTTTAACATGATCGATGAAAACATTGAGAATAGTGAAATAGTTGACGATACGGAAAATACCACAGAAGAGAAAGAAAACCTTAAGAATGAGACGGACGAAGCATTTGAGCCCGAAGAGAGTTCTGAATTTGCTCTAAGGATGATAAATTCAATTAAGTCAATGAATAGTGAAGAGATTACTCATTACGAAATGGTAAATGCCTTCACCATGGTTGATGAACTGAGATGTTTATACTTATTTGTTAAATCTTTACCGCACAGTCCAATATTGCCAATGTATCCAGAAACTCCGTTTTTGTTTTTCAAAGGCGTGGCATTACCTAAATCATTCAATCTGACTGAGGAAGTCGCAAATGATATCGAAAATTTCATGAAAGGTAAGAATAACGAATACTTTGATGAATTACATTTACACGATTTAAGCCCACATTACCTTGATGCCTATGAAAGTGCTGTTCAAATGTATAATGATATGGTTGAAAAGGCACGCACGTCATACCTTTCAAGCGTTAAGCAAGCAAAATCACAAGTTATTGAAATATCTGCTGCTATCATATGTGGTTTCATTATTATTTTGGCACTTGTAAGTATGAGTTAGTTATCTTGTACAAGTAAAACAGGTAAGCGCTGGTAGCTAAAAAATCTTGAATAAGAATGACCCGTCATAAAGTTAACGGTCCAATACATTTTTTTATTAAGGAAGTTTTTTTTGCCGCTCCAATATGCTTCAGGAGAGACGTTTGGAAAGTATTTTTGCTTTATCTTTGGAGGCTCACAAGTTTCGCATATCAGGCTTTTAAGTTCTTCTAAAGTGGGTAACCGCCAATTCCCTCCCAATTGTTCTGTGGCTTGTTCAATTGCTATAGTTATTTCTTGATGATTTAATTTTACAATTTCACCTAGACACGTCTGCTCGTGCAGATTCCATGTCTGCCCAACTGAGCATCGCAACCAAGAAATTCCATTTCTAACATCTCTAATTGTGTGTTCTTTTTCAAAAAATTGCGATTTTGCTGCGGTAGCTAGAATTATAAATACACAAATTAATGTGGGTAAGGACGTCTTCATTTTGAATATTTACCTTTTAATGCTAGATTTATATTAATATTATTGAATTAAATATACAAATATTACCGCTTGGTACGATTCTTGAATATAATATGCAAATAGTTGGAGTTGTTTTATGGATTTAGCTTCCCTAATTGGACTTATAGGCGCGATAGGAATGATACTTGCCGCTATGATTGCTGGCGGCGGGGTCGCGCCATTTATAGACACTCAATCCATACTTATCGTGTTTGGTGGAACCTTTTTCGCCGTGATGTATTCAAATCCGATGCCAGTCTTTTTGGGAAGTTTTGGCGCTATGGGTAAAGCTTTCTTACCTCCAGTCAAAAAATTAGACGAAACTGTAGAGAGAATGGTTGAGCTAGCTGCAATGGCGCGGAAGGATGGTATGATGGCACTAGAGGGCCAGCCAGTTCCCGATAAATTCTTTGAAAAAGGTATGCAGATGTTAGTTGATGGTGCTGATGAGCAAAAACTTGTAAAGCAGATGAAGTCTGAAATAGCATCAATGAAGTCCAGACATGAAAATAATCAGGGAGCAGTACAGGGCTGGGTTGATCTTGCCCCTGCCATGGGAATGATTGGTACGTTGATTGGCCTTGTTTTAATGCTTGGTAACATGGGAGACCCTAAATCTATTGGTCCCGCTATGGCCGTTGCGTTGCTTACTACTTTATACGGAGCTTTTGTTGCAAACGTTTTGTTCGCACCAATTGTTGGTAAATTAGAGTACTACACCGCTTACGAAGTAGTTTACAGAGAAATGGTTCTAGAAGGTTTAAGAGGCATTTCAAGGAGTGAATCGCCAAGAAATATACAAGACCAAATGGCATCAGCGCTCCCTCCTAAGTTGCAAAGTAAATTCGAAGTAGCAGCGTAAAAAGCTTGATTTAAAAAATTCTAAGTGAATGAGTAATGGCTGAAGAAGTTTTAGAAGAAGAACAGGACGAAGAAGAATGCCCAAAGTGTCCTCCGCAGGGTGCACCGGCATGGATGGCAACATTTGCAGATATGGCTACGCTTTTGATGGCCTTTTTTGTTCTCATTTTATCATTTGCAGAGTTCAATGTCCCAAAATTCAAGCAAATATCTGGATCATTAAAAGAAGCCTTTGGCGTTCAAAAAGTAGTGCCTGTAGTGGAGCAACCTAAAGGTACTACCGTAATTGAACTTAACTTCAGCCCAAACCCCGATCCCGCTATTACTGATACGCTTCGGCAAGAAACTACAGAATTACAAAAACCAGAATTAGAATTGAAGACAGAGACCGAAAAGACTCCTGAGGGCGAGGGTGGTACGAACCAAGGAAATTCTGGCAGTGAAAATTTTATGGGTGAAAATAGTGAGGTCATGGATGCAAATGAACTCGCTAAGCAACTTAAAAAGGCAATCGATACCGGTGAAGTGACGGTAGAAACCTTAGGAGAAAATGTCGTAATTAATTTTCCGGAGGAAAAAACTTCTGACGAGGACATTGGCACTATGATTTCTGAGACTTTAGAGGCTTTGGACGAGGCTCGTGCGAAGTCTGGAAAGTCTGAGAGTGAAGTGTTGTTTGGTGGAGTAGAACAAGAACTGGAAAAACTAGCTGCTGCCCTAGATGAGAGTTTACCACAAGATGCAAAGGAAACTGGCGGCTCCAGTAATTCGGACAGTGAAAAAGAACAACTGGCATCGAGGACAACTGAAGAGTTGACTGTAGCGTTAAAGGAGCAAATTGATCAAGGTTTGATTGAAGTTGAACAAAGAGATGATAAAGTTTTTGTTACTGTTGGTTCGGGAGGAGCTTTTCCGTCAGGTACTGCAGATTTAACTTCGGAAGCTCAACGCATTATTGATCGGATCGCGTTAACTGCTATGAGCCCAGATAGTTCCATTATGGTTACAGGCCACACCGATGATGTGCCAATATCTAATGATCAATTTAGAGATAATTGGGACTTAGCTGCTGGTCGTGCGGCAAGTGTTGTGCAAGCTATTGAAAATACTGGACTAATTTCTGGGGATAGAATGTCAGCGGTAAGTAAAGGTGAAACAAAACCTGTAGCTGATAATAATACAGCGGCTGGTCGTGAGAAAAATAGACGAATTGAAATTGAGATTAGCTACTAGTTTAACAAACTTTAAATAAAGTCGTTACATTAGATAGTAAAATGCGAGAATAAATATGGTCGAAGTTTCAAAGCCAGATTATATAAGTCTAGTTAACAAAGCTGGGTCTGGGTTTAATGTCACAGAAATAGTTGACGCAATTGTTGGCGCAGAGATTGTGCCAAGGCGTACAATCCAAGAAGAAAATAAAGAGAAAACTGAAAAGGCAATTTCTGGTATTGCTACTATAAATTCCCAAACTCTCTTAACAAAAAGTGGTCTCGAGACTATTCAAAGCAAAGTATTCCACGCATCAGAATCGACAAGTTCCAACAGTATTGATTTGACTGTTACCGATGATGGAAAAATTTCGACAGGCACGCACAATATCTCTAATGTTTTCACAGCAAAAAAAATGGTTTTTGAATTACCAGGTTTTACTGATTTGACGTCTAGTATTACGAAACGTGTAACGTTTAACTTTGGTTCATGGACCCAAACTAGTAATGCGGCGTCTTCTGCTACAAATACGGTAGAAGCTGGTAAAACTTATGTGACTTCATCAAAAACTGTAGTTGGGGACGGTACTGCGTTTGATGAATTCACCAGAGATCCAAATGATACCACAGATGCTGATGAATTTTTGACTGCGAACCCAATACCTGTAGGCGCATATTTTCGCTCTTCTGCAGATTTTACAAATTCTAATTATACCTTCACTGAGGTCGACGCATATGCTTTCACGGCAGCCTCTGACAATACCCCAGTAACGGTAAATCTCTCAGGAACTTTGGACAATGTTGTTAGCCAATTAAATCAGGTCAGTGGAATAAGTGCTAAGCTAGTCAAAACCAATAGCACTGGAACCGCAACGTATTCTATCGTTTTAGAAAGTGACGAAACAGGTTTAAATGGCGGTTTTAAAATTACTGAAGCAGGGGGCGATAGCCGATGGGAGACAACTCAAACGCCAGCAACTAACTCAAGCAATAATAAGTTTGGTCAACTTTCAAGAGATGCATCTCTAGATCTCAACGGAGTTACTGTTTCGAGAGAGTCTAATTCAATCGCAGACTTAATAACAGGAGCTCAAATAAATCTCAAAAAAGACATCGAAACGGATGTTACTCTTACGGTTTCCAGTTCGAAATCTGAGATTGAGCAGCTCGTAAAGGATACTTTTAATTTTCTTACTGGTTGGCAGCAAACTTTGCAGGATTTAACTTTTGTAGATAAAACGGGCGATAATGACGGAAGTCTTGCCAGTGACTTATCTGTAAGAAGGTTAAAACAACAATTTAAAGATATTATATTTAATCCGATTAGTGGTTACGGTTCCAACGATATTTACTTATCACAATTAGGTATCAAAACAACTAAAACAGGTGTCTTGTATTTCGATCAGGTCGCTCTCGACTCTACATATCAAAATAATCCGAATTATTTTGCTGCTTTAAAAGACCCAAGTGTATCGACAGATCTACCAGGCGCAACAGTTACAAAATCGCAGTATTTAAAAATGGAGCCAGGGACATATGCCGTTTCAGATTCTACTGGCTCCTGGAAAATTGGGGATAAAAATTTGACAAGAACTGCTAATGGAAGCGGCAGTAGCTTTTCCTCTTCAGATTATCCTGGTTTGATTGTTAATACTATTGAGGCATCACCGGCTGATTTTAATGTTTTCATCGGAAAGAGTTTTATCTCAAAATTTACAGACTTTGCAGACAGTATTCTTAAAATCTCATCATATATTTCGAAAGCTAAATCAAGCTATCAGGACAAGTTAACGGATATAAGTTCGAGATTGGCTCAAATAAGCGAGCGAGAAAAATTACTAGAAAATAGATATAAGGAGCAATTTACTGGTATGGAAAGTGTTATGTTTGAGACGAATTCTACAAAAAGCCTTTTGGAAAACCTTGTGGCTCAATGGAATAAAGACTGAAATTATAACCCATATTTTTTGGTCTTTTCAATTAAAGTAGTCCTCAATAGTTTAAGATCTCTAGCCGCATCACTAGTATTACCGTTGTTCCGATCTAAAGCGGCATTGATTAAAACAATCTCAATATCTCGTAGTAATACTCGTAAATCTACAGAATTGTGCGTCTCGAAGATTTTAGAAAAGCTTTCTGGCTTGGGTGGAGTGGTTTCCATTTGGGTCAGTTCTGAAGAGGTCTCAGAAAGCCCAAGGTTATCTAGTTCTGCCCATATTGTTTCCTGTTCTTCAGTACGTAAAACGACATCGTTACTGACTCGAAAAAGGTACTTCTTTACATCATCTGCATCAATTTTTGACTTTGGAAAAAATATAAATGCCCGCTCAACAATATTCCGTACCTCCCTAATATTTCCTGGCCAGTCATATTTTTTTAGAGCCTCAAGAGCACTGTCGGAAAAATACGGGCGGCCACTCAATGAGTTGCCAGAATACTTTAGATTAATAATGTGTTCGAGTATGGCCGGCAAATCATCACATCGAGCTTTTAGACTAGGGACGTCAATCGGAAAGACGTTTAACCTAAATAGTAAATCTTCTCTAAATTTTTTCTCTTCTACTAATTTCTCAAGATTCTTATGGGTAGCGCAAATGATACGGACGTTTAGTTTTATATTCTTTGAACTACCAACTTTGGTAATCACTGAATTCTCAAGAACTCGAAGTAGTTTTGTTTGTACTTCGGGAGGCATATCACCAATTTCGTCTAAAAATAGCGTCCCATTTTGAGCTTGTTCAAATTTCCCTGTTGATGTTTTTAATGCTCCAGTAAAGGCTCCTTTCTCAAAACCAAATAATTCAGCTTCTATTAGCTCTCTTGGAATGGCTGCACAGTTTAAAGTAATCAGGTTACCTTTGCGCCTGCTTTCCTGATGCAGCGATTCTGCTACCAATTCTTTTCCCGAACCCGTTGGGCCGGAAATTATCACGGGTGAGTTTGACGATGCCACTAAAAGGATCATCTTCTTTAATTGAGTTGCAGCTGGCGAGCTTCCAATTATTTTTTTATCAATATTTCTCAATAATATCTGCCTTTAAATGCCGCAAGAACTTTGCTTATATTAGTACGCAAAGTATGATACTTCTAACTTTAAATCAAACATCTTACTTTGTAATAATCTCTATGAGTAAACTCGGAATAAAAAGTGTTTAAAAAGCTCCTTAAAAAATTAAATTTGTCCGCGCAGAAGAGCAGGTTATCAGCTGTTGATCTCGATTATTTAGATCAGCAAGATTTAACGCGATTTAATGAGCAAGATATAATCTTAGAAAATGAAGAGCAAATACAAGAATTTCTTCCTGAAGTACTGGGGCAGGCACTTGCGAGAACTTGGATTGACAAAAGGTTCTTAAATGCTTTTCATGATTTTCCTATAGAAATCCTTGAAAGGGGGGGAGTTTACTTGCCAGATCACATTTCTGTCGAATTTAGGAAAGAAGAAAAAAGTAGACCTCGTGTGATAGTATATGAAAATACAAAACAAAATAAAAGAAAACTGCTTGAGTTAAAACTAATAATGGTGGCAGAAAAATGATTTTAAGAATTTATATAGTTACAATTTTTGTCTTTCTAACAACGCAAGTATTAAATGCGGAAAAGCATCAAGCAGCTGAAGCTCAGAAAAATTTTGATACTGCTGTAAATTTTATTGAAGGTAAAAAATATCAAGATGCATTTCCCATTTTTTTAAGTTTGGCAGAACAAAATTTCCCAGAAGCCCAATACAATCTATCAGTTTTGTATTTTAATGGTTTAGGGGTGCCAAAAAATTTTAAATGGTCTTTATATTGGGCATGGCAGGCAAATCTAAACAATCATAAAAAGGCAGAAAATTGGGTTGATAATGTAATTTCTAATATTACCGAGGATCTTAGAAATAATGTTGCGCAAACGATATCTGATGAATTTACCAAATCTGCGACTGAAGGTGAGCAATCTGCGCCCCTTAAACTCGGAAGGACATATTTGAAATTATTCGTACAGCCGAATAACCAAATGGCCTACCTGTGGTTGTCGATAGCGCAAGCTTATGGATATGAGGAAGCAAGTACATTTCTTCAAGAGGCAACTAGCCAATTAACGTTAGAAGAAATTTTAGTTGAGCAGGAAAATTCCCATAATAAGTTTCAAGAGATAACTTCACAGAAAAAATAAGTAGTTAATGCAATAGAGCGATCTTGTTGACAAAGTCTAACCTTTCCAGACGATTTTCGCACAATTCATTAAGTTCTTCTAATATTCTCGACAATTCAGTGAGAATTTCTTTTATATTTTTGTTTGGAACGAGTTCATTGCCGTGTTGAAGTTTTATCCTTCCAACAAGCAATTCAAATTCTTTAATTTTTTGGTCAACTCCACTCCTACGAGCTTCGTCAACATGAAGGCTAAGTGATCTCAAATATCGGGAAACTTCTTCAAGTTGTTTGAGAAGTTCGTCCATTATCAATTTACCTAGCCTTCACCATCCTGTATACTCTCAAATAATTTTGCAGAAATTTCGTCTAAGTCAATAGGGTAACGGCCCTGTTCGACTTTATTACGAATTTCAGTAATCAACTCCTTATTAATTGGAGGAGAGGCGGCTAATGCACTGACTTTCTCACTTAAGGATAAATCCACGCTTACAACTGAATTAACAGCCTTAGTATCAGATCCTCCAGCCTGGTTTGATTGACCATTGGACACGCTGGATTTTTTTTGGTCGTGAACCGCCAGATTGCCTACATTAGGACTATTTCTAACTGAGTCTACCATTGTGTTTACACTCCTTTCGAGTACCTATACGACACGAGCATATTACATGTTAGTCAAAGGGGTAACTTTTTTTTCATCAAGCACAATAGCTTTGAAAGTATTTTTTGACTTAATGTTTTTAACGGTAATCATATCGCCTATTTGTCCGGCGCTCATAGCTAGTCCATATGTTACAACTGAAATTTTTTCATTTCCAACTACTATTATAACAGTTTCGTCTTTATTGACCTTATTAAGGAATTTAACATGTCTCGATTTAAGTATAGTACCTTTTGATAAATTTGTCGTCACTTTTTTACCAATTAAATTGTTAAAGTCAGAAAAGACTGCAAACGTGTGGGTATTTTCGACTGATACTAATTCTAGGTCAGATTTCTCAATGACTTCGCCTTTAGACATGTTCTTTGTCAAAATAATAGCATTATTTTTATGTGTAGTGACTTGATCTTCCGCGTTTGAAATCTGTGAGTAACTTGCGTTGGTGCGTAATATTAATTTCCACTTTTTACCATTGCAGGAAACTTGAATTGTTCGCCAGTCACCTTGAATTTTGGGAGCAAATTGTAAACCCTCAGGGCACGCAAAAAATGAGCGTTTGTCAGAAATAAGTACTTCTGCATCAATTCCTTTCCTAGAAAAAAAGTCTGACGCTTGTGCCTTTATATCAATACCGTATAAAATTGTCTCTTTTGCAAAAATACCAGGTGCTACTAAATTAGTTAGTAGCAGGATGATAGCGTATGTTTTTAATTTACTCATGGTTATCTGCTTAAAATTTTCACTTTTTTACCTTGCAAAAGGTCTAAATTACTCCGCTGAGATATAGGCTCTAAAGTTGTTTCATGAAGCCCGATCTTGGCAACCTTCAAAAAAACCTTACCGCCAGTTTTACTGGTGACTTCAAAAATATCATTTTGGGTTAATCCATCTAAAGACCCAAATTCCAATGAGTAATTACCATCAATAACAAATATTTTTGGCTCTATTGAGATACATCTAAGCTCATTGATATTCCTTTTTAGTTCTGACTGAATTTTTTCAACAACAATTTCTTTTTCGAATTGCCAATTCTGTCTCTTTGACGACATACGACTTAAATCAGCTAAACTATTGTATATATTAAATTCAAATTCATTATTTTGGGAGGTTAAAACCTTTCCATCACGTATCGCACGAGTATCAAGTTGCATAGACATTATTGATTTTTTCGAAATCAAAGTACGGTTAACCTTTTTTTCGAATGAAACGTTGAGCTCAATTTTATACAAACTTGGATTGTTGTTTTTTGGTTCATTATTCTTAAAGAGAGTGTACAGTTCGTTATTTTTAGAACCTTCGTTTTGGGGAAGTTTAATTTTAATCCCGTTTAGTGAACGTATTTCACTAATTTTCTCTCGCAACCATTTTTCATCTAAATCAAACCAAACTGGAAACTTTTGCCTATCCAGCCGAATTTTACTTATCAAGTCTAATTCTTTGAATTTTGTTTGTCGACATTCTGAATTTAGTTCAAAATCGTTGGCAGTGTTTCTTCTGTCTTGAATTAGTGCTTCTATTGTAACATAGAAAATACCCGATTTAATTTTTTCCTGGATAACTTCAAAATTTAATATTTCTACAGAAGATGTCGACTGAATTTGATCAATAAGAACTTTTCCGTTTTCAATTAGTGAGAAACTATTTAATTCTATATTTTGACTCGATGAAATATTTTGTAGAGCATCTTCAATAGCTAACTTTCGATATTCATTTACGTCTATTTGGGATGTGATTATTGCAGCTCCATCGGATCTGATCAAATAAGCTGCTTTTGCACCACCGGTGAACAATAATAAGATCAAAAACCCTATTAAATATATTAGACAATTGTGAGCAGAATATTTCATTTAAAAACTTATCTTAAAGTAGTCCGCGTCTGTACGCCTTAAGTAAGCGATCAATGTGAGTCTGATTAACAGAGAGTTCTACTTGATAGGTGTCACTACCAGTAGGTTCAATTCTAGTAGTTTTTGCTCCCATAACAGTTCCTCTTAAAGCGGCACCTAGCTTGTCGGAGGTGAGTACTGCCTCTCCAACGGTAGTTTCGCCTTGAATATAAATGCCATGGATTTGCTCCGTCAGACTTCTGTAAGCATCTAGTTTAGCAGCTCTTATCGCCATTAATCTTCTTTGATTTAAGCTTTTGGATGGCTGAATAGCAATGGAAGAAAATCCAACTGCCGAAATACTTGGAACGTAATACTTTGATGTCTCGGCATCGCGGCGTTCATTAAGTAAGGCAGTAGTACTATTAATTGCAGATTCAGGCGAGATTTGATCTGTGCGTTCTTCGTTTAAAGGAATAGTTAGATTCGCAAGTGGATTTGTCGAAGAACATCCTGCTAGAAATGCAAGGATTACTACAGGCATTATCGAAAGCAATTTTCGTAGTCTTGAGTGCATTTTATTTTCCTTTGATTAAGCTACCGAATATCAGCAATTTCCGTGCCATAATTATTGGTCTCTCATTTATTAAAGTGTCTATTAGCTAACTTTTTTCTGTAAATCACAGGATGTGTGGGCTTTTGAAAAATCTTTCAAATTCTGAATGGCATAGATTATGCTTACATAGCTTAAGTTCGTATTATTTTGGAAATTAAATTTTTTTTATTATTTAAAATCAATTAGTTAGATGTCAATATATTGACAAAAAGGCCGGTGATAAAAAAATGCAACAAACCGTAAATCTAGGTATGAGAAGCATAGGTTCAAATTTAATGAACTCATTACTGCCCTTTGGAATTATCGCCCTGGTTGCCATGTTGGTAATCCCACTTCCAGTTGCTTTACTTGATACATTTTTCGTCTTGAATATTACAATCTCCCTACTGATTTTAATGGTAGCGATGCATTCACATAGGCCCTTAGATTTTTCGTCTTTTCCAAACTTACTCCTTATAGCAACGGTACTTAGATTAGGATTAAATGTTGCCTCTACAAGAATCGTTCTGAAGGATGGGCATACTGGGCCGGGCGCCGCGGGAAAAGTAATTGAGGCATTTGGAGATTTTATTGTTTCTGGGAATTACGCTGTCGGGATATTTGTATTTTCCATCCTTGTTATTATTAATTTAGTAGTAATAACGAAAGGTGCAGGACGCGTTTCAGAAGTATCCGCACGCTTTACCTTGGATGCGCTGCCTGGAAAACAAATGGCGATAGACGCTGATCTTAATGCCGGTATTTTAACTCCAGACGAAGCTAAAGCACGAAGGGAAGAAGTTACGAAAGAAGCAGATTTTTATGGCTCAATGGATGGTGCTTCAAAGTTTGTAAAAGGCGATGCGATTGCGGCTATCTTAATTTTGCTTGTAAATATCATAGGTGGATTAATAATTGGCCTATTGCAACACAATCTAAGTATTGGGGCAGCAGCTGAAGCATATATTTTATTGGCAATAGGTGACGGCCTTGTCGCTCAAATACCATCACTTTTATTATCTATAGCTACAGCGATAATCGTTACCCGTGTTTCCTCTGCACAAAATATGTCGGAGCATATTACAAAACAGGTAAATTTGTCATCAGCTTGGATACCTACCTCGTTAGTAATTTTAGCTCTGGGTCTTGTTCCTGGGATGCCTAATGCATTATTCATACTCTTTGCGGTTCTCGCAGGTTTACTTGCTTTTCTTGCCCGCAGAAAAGAAAGCTCAGTATCTTTGAACGATAAAGAGCAGGATTTAGAGGATAGCTTGGAAGATAAAGCAGACTTTGATATTACATCCGTAAAAGATAATTCTAAAATTTCATTAAATATAGGGTATGGCTTGGTTGCGCTAGTATCTAGTGAAGCTGAAGACAGCCTAGTGCCGAGTGTGACTAAAATAAGAAAAGAGGTTTCTAAGCGGCTGGGTTTTGTAGTGCCTGGCATACGGATTAGAGACGATATGGATTTAGAGCCCTCTCAATATCAAATTAAAATAGGTGAAAAAATAGTTGCAGATGATTATATCTTTTCTGACAAAGTATTAGCCATTCCAGATGATAATGTCCAAGTAGAACTACAAGGATTGAAAGTCTCTGATCCAACATTTGGCGTCGAAGCTTTCTGGATCGACCCTGCTTTGAGTAACGACGCTCAGTCTAAGGGTTATGTAATTATTGATCCAACATCCGTAATAATTACTCATGTTGGTCAAATCTTAAATGATTTTGCCTCTGAACTCTTAGGACAGGACGAGGTACAAGGTTTAATTGACGATCTTGAAATCTCACATCCAAACTTAGTTCAGTCTGTGATTCCAAAAATTATACCGTTACATCAGTTAACAGCCTTATTGAAAAACCTTTTGTCAGAGGCCGTTCCCATTTCTGACTTACATGTAATTATTAATGAACTTAGTAATGCAAACATTCAAAAACTATCTAATGATGATATTTCTGAGCAAATTAGACCAAAATTAATTCCACTATTAATTCAGCGCCTCACAAAATTTAAAGAAACTTTGCCACTGATTACGCTTTCTCCTGATTTGGAGCAAATGATACTTAACGCTGTCAAGCAGAATCCGGATGAGAGAATGCTCCTTTTGGATGGAGTTTTGGCAAAAAGAATTTTATCAAATTTAAATACAGCGGCGGAAGATCTTAATAAACAAGGTAAGGCAGTGTTTCTTATTGTTGCTCCGCAAATTAGGAGGCATGTCGCAAGATTTGTGCGAGCGCAAATATCGTCAGTAAATGTTCTAAGCTTTACGGAACTGCCTGAAGATCGTAGTGTTGAAATAGCTTATACAATAGGAGAGGCTGATCCAGTCGAAGAGTTGGACGAATAATATAAAAAGAGGAAAGGCTATATGACCGAGATTACCGTCCGAGCTGCAGATAGTAGTTTGGCAATGGAAGAGATTCAAAAGAAATTGGGTGATGATGCTTTCATTATTTCGACCCGAAAAACGGGTGGCCAAATTGAAATTGTCGCAACTGATGATAATGCTGCACTTTCAAAAAAAGAGAAGCCGCTTCTTTTAGCTGGAGACTACAGAGTTAATTCTTTTTCCTCCATCTTAGATGGAAAAATTTCTGCTTCAGCTGAGCAGCCTGCTGAGAACGTTTCGAATGAAATGGATGCTAATAAGCAAATTGACCATTTAATTTCGCAACTTTTGCAGTTGAAGCGGGTAAATAGTGAAAGTCAAAAAATTACTCAAAAAGAAGATTCTTTCACAAAGTTACGACTAATGGGCTTCAGTAAGCAAGTCGTTGAAAATCTTCAGCGGACGGCGGTTTCGGATGAAATAGAGGAATTGATCAAAAAAATTTCTAAAACATTTGTCAGTGGAAAAAATAAGCATTTTGATGAAAGTGACGTTTTTATAGTAGTTGGGCAAAAAAATTCTGGAAAGTCAGTTTTTGCACAGAAATTTTGTACAATGATGCAAGATAAAAATGAAAACCAAACATTTTTACAGATAGATGATAAAAATTCAAAAAAATTATTTAAAGTTGCCAAAGATTCATTAAATACAGATTCAAATAAATTAATAATAGAAAAAGCCAACGGAAATTTGGATCTCGATTTCCTTTTTCTTGAACTAAAAAAAATTAAATCAGATGTGAAGATTAGTGTATTAAATACAGTAGCCGTTGGTTCCAGCTATGAATTTCTAATGAAATCGATAGATCCTGATTTGCATCAAAACCAGTTCATCGCGTTCACTAAATTAGACCTTTGCGACATATCTATCCCTGAGATCTCCGCAATACTCGAATTGGATTTAAAGTGCCTGTTTTTTTCCGGTATAGATCAAGTCGATGATGGTTTATATTTTGCTAAGCTTGCCCAAATAGAGTCATTTTTAACTAAAAAAATTATTGAAAAGGCATCGTGAGATTATGGTTCAGACGATTGCAATTGCCAGTGGAAAAGGTGGTGTGGGAAAAACATCCATAGCGGTTAATTCAGCTCTGAAATTGGCACTTAATAAAAAAAGAGTTGCACTACTTGATGCTGATTTTGGACTAGCTAATGCGCATATCATGCTAGATCAGAGAGTGGACGCTAACGTCAGTGATTTTTTGAACGGATCAAAGGACATTGACGATATTATATACAATTGTTTTGCTGACTTGAAATTAATCCCTGGTGGATCTGGCATATTAGACATCATGAATATTGATAGCCAAAAACGATGGGAAGTTGTAAGGTCTGTCGATCACTTAAAAGACGATCTTGATTACTTATTTGTTGATACACCTGCTGGAGCATCCGACTCAAGTATCGAGTTTGCTGCTGCGTGTGATAGTACTGTTATTATTTTAGTTGGCGAGCCAACTAGTTTTATGGACGCATACGCCTTTATCAAAGCTTTGAATATAGAAAAAGGTATAAACAAAGTAAGTGTTATCGTAAACTTGGCAGAAAGTAAGGCAGTGGCAGAGGATAGTTTTGAAAGGTTTCGAAAAATTTGTATTAAGTTTCTTGATATAGAACTAAACTTTTTGGGTTGGTTACCGGATAGTAAAGTAATCAGTAATTCTATTATTTCCAGAAAGCCATATATTTTAAATAAAAATCTTGATGGCAATTTAATTACGCGTGTTGATCAAATTGTGAATAATTTGGTTGAACTAAAGCCATTCAAATCAAGTAATGTTAGATTTTTTAGTAGTTAACTTCGGTGATATTAATGCATGGTTACGCGCAAAAATTTGACGAAAAGTCAGAACTCATAAATAAAAATATGAGTGTCGTTAAAAAAATTGCGTACTATTATTTAGGACGGGTTCATCAAGTTGTGGAAGTGGAGGATCTACTTCAAATAGGTATGGTAGGATTAATTGAAGCGGCCCATAATTACGAACCTCACGAGGGAGTTGTTTTTGAGAGTTATGCTCGGCTGCGTGTTAAAGGTGCGATAGTAGACTACCTGAGGAAGTCATCAAATTTGTGTAGAGGGACGATCCGTCGAAAGCAAGACTTTGATAAAGCGATGCGTAAGTTAGAGTTAGAATTTAAACGAGAGCCTGATGCGGATGAAATGGCTAATGAACTCAATATCGAGGTAAGCGAATTGATGTCTTGGAAGCATGACTTCGCTGCCAGTAAACATCAAAGTATTGAAGAAGCAACTGAGGCTTATGGCGATTTTTTATTTTCAATGGATAAATCAGTCGAGGAGAAAATTCTCAATGGTGAATTGAAGCAGATATTGAGGAAAAAAATTGATAAACTGAATCATCAGCAACTGATGGTTCTTCAGCTATATTATGTGCAAGAATTAAATGTTTATGAAATCGCAGAAGTGCTGTCTGTATCCACAGGAAGAGTTTCACAAATTAAATCCGCGGCGATTAAGAGGCTGAAAGAGCTCATTGAGAGTGAGGTAAATGCATAGTGTAGGTTTTTCAAATGATGATCGAATTTATAGTCTTCATTTGACAGTACAAAGTGTTGAGCTTGTAAAAGGAAGCCTTAGCAGCTCTTACCAAATATCAGTTTCTTGTGATATTTCAGAAATCCCTTCAGTTAATTGCACGTTGCTGTTTAACAAAAAAAAACAAGACATTGGTATAATCGGATCACTAAAATTTGAGGAAAAAAGACCGGTGGCAATTGCCTCTATAAACCTAGATCCTGAAGCATTCGAGGAATTTAAAAATTTGTTATCTAACAGTCCTGCTCGTCCAGCTTCTATTTATTTGAAAACGTCTAAATTCCCAGAAGATAGCAAGGGTATAATAAAAGTAAAAAATACAGGTCTTTGCTTAGACATTTCTGATTTAAGTTGGCGTTATCCAATTCTTTAAAGCTAACTGAAAACTCAAATATATTTTACTTTGCATCATCATTTATTTTAGCTTTGCCCTGATCTATCAAAGTTTTCGACAGTTTCTCATCCACTTCCAATATTGTGTCTTTGGCAATACTCTTTTGATTAATAGTAGTTTTCTTTAAAACTAATATCTCTACCATTTTCTCTTTTTTTTCGGTATTTTCGTCATCAAACAAGCTATCAAACTCATTGTACTCATCATCATCAAAACCATCAAAAATATTTTCATCTTCGATTTCACTTAATGCCGAAATGTAAGGATCATGAAGTGTAACGTACAGTTTTTTCCGCAAGATCCAGCTTTTAGCTGCTAGAAGCCCGAGCCTTGTCTCGTAGTCTTTTTCTATTGATAAAGTATCATTGACTTCTTTAAGGGCCGCGCTGAAAGAGTGATTTCCATATCTTCGCAATATATCATTTCTTTCGCCTTCTATTGTTGGCGACAATATGGATTTATTTTCTGTGTTCATTTCGCGTCTCCATTATTTGGCACAGTACTTGCAATATCCGAACCAAATCAAACAAAAATGGAAAAAATCGTGAAATCTATTGAAAGTCAATTAAAGGTACATTCAGAGGC
>Ga0160422_10000360_pt1 | contig 27209 bp, 24 predicted proteins | sample Fk160mmetaG_FD_108192 | JGI IMG/M metagenome (GOLD analysis project Ga0160422, IMG submission 108192) | Marine microbial communities from the Central Pacific Ocean - Fk160115 60m metaG | ecosystem: Environmental > Aquatic > Marine > Oceanic > Photic zone | place: The Central Pacific Ocean...
ATATTGTTTCCAACATTTGCTACAGCTGTTGCGTTACTAGCAACTGTAGTTACCTCTGTAGCTTTAGGTACTAATCTATGAAATGTATATGTATGTAATGTCGTTGTAGATTCTACTAAAAATCCAAAGCCTTGAGCGATTGTACTAGGTACACCAGTAATCGTAATATTTGCATTATTAGCTAAGTTACCATTAGTTATAGTAACTGTCGTTCCACTAGGTACTAAATCTGTAGTTGCTGCTTTTATACTTAAAACAGCTGCTTGTCCTGTTGTGCCTCCAGGATTTGTATCAGGGAAACTTTGTTCATCGTTGACAATATCAAAACCACCAACTTCATCAACTAAGTCAATAATACGTGCATCAATAGCAGCTGTAGTAGCTATATGAGTATCACCGGCTGACCAAGTTTGTCCACTAGCTATAGTTTCACTACTATCTTGTCTAAAATATAAAGGGTCAAGAGCACCAGCATCCAGTTCAGTTTCGGTATAATATCTATTATCTAATTGTCCAGCGTCTAATTCAGTTTCTGTGTAATATCTATTATCTAAAGCTCCACTAGCTATATGTGCAGTTTGGATACTTCCATCAACATAGTGTTGTGAGTTGATTGCATCATTAGCAATCATTCCACCAGTAACTGTTCCTGTGTCACCTGTAGTAATCAAAGTTCCAGTAGCATCAGGTAGGGTAATAGTCCTATCAGCTGTTGGATCAGCTACAGTTAATTTTGTTTCGTTTGCATCATCTGTTGCACCTTCAAAAATAATGTCGGCATTTTCTCCTATTTGAAGATCACCAACCATGGTTCCTCCAAGGTTACTCAGATATCTTGCGTTTACTTCTTGTGTTGTATATAAGTTTTGAGTGAAGTTATCATTTAAATCAGATGACCTGATTGCTGAACCCGCATAAAAGGTTGCATTTAAATCTGAGTCATCTGTTACACGAAATATTTTTATCTTAGCTCCATTGGCTGGTGCAGTATTAAATTGTATTGTGGTGGCATTAGCTAATGTAAATGCTGTTGTTTCGGTGGCATCAATTGAACACTTAACATCAGCTGTCTGTAAATATGGAAATGTAAATGAATAGTTCGTTTGAGAACCATTCCCTATGTATGAAGTTTGTGTGACAGCCATTGTTCATGGATAATTAATTTTGCAGTAAGTTTCTTATTTGTGTCTCCTTAATATTTCTATTGGTGGTTTGATTTAATATTTTTCTTGCTTCTAGATCTCGTTTGATCTTTTCTCCTCTTAATTTTCTAACTTCTGGATGGTTTTGTATTTTGGCATAAGCATTTTTTCTGGCTTTATCAAATAAACCTTTAATCAGTTTGTTGTGGTGATAAGCCTTCATAGGATCTATATGTTTTTTACCAGCTCTTAAATCAGCTTGCATTTGTCGAATTGATAAAATAACCTTTTTATTTTTGGCTAACTTATTTAATTCCCTTTCTAAATTTTGTTCACCTATTGCCTTCTGGAACATTGATCTAACATTTGGTGATCTACTGAAGTCAATGCCATCATATGAATATGTAGAAAGTCTTATATCGTAGTTACTATCAAACAAAAGTTTTCTTCCTGGACCTTGATCTAAATTAATATGGAAAGGACTTATCATATTAAACATACGAGTTGGAAAATCCCAGTCACGTATAGGTTTACCAGTTAACAGGTCGTATTTAGTAGACAAAGCCATGTCAGTCATTTCAGTTGGGAACCATAAGTTTCTATTTCGTATTGAGTCACCTATTCCAGAATTAATTTCTTTCATATAAGGATTAAACAACTTACCTAATTCGTTCCTTGCAGAAGACATAGGTATTTGATTATTAATTAATCCAGCTACAATTCTGTTAAATCCTCCTTCTTGTCCAGCAAATAAATCAACAAACTGCTGTAGTCCAGCTATGTATGATTTACTTGTTAAACCTTGTGCTATGACAGTAGCTACTCTTTGAAACTGTTTTTCACTCCACTCTGGACCCATTAACTGTGAATATTCACCAATGTCTGCAATAGTAGAAAGTATTAAGTTAAATGGTTCAAAGGAGTCATAACTAACCCAAGTACCACCTATTTTTACACTTCTAGGTTTCCAGCCAGAATCAATCCATAATCGTCTTTTTTGTCTATCAACTGGTCCATTACCATGTAAGCCTCCATTCATAAAATGAATATTAGCCATTATTACTATTCCAGCACCAATAGCCTGTCTACCTTTAATTAGTGCTTTGGCGTTAGCAAGTTCATCGGCATTATTAATACCATATTTAATTACATCACCTAAGTTATCAGAGGTAGCTCTAAGAATTGCTCTATCCTCTTTAACTATTCTGTTTAATAATGGTAAATGCTTTGCTGTAAGTTCTAATCCGTTAAGTCCAGTTCTTGCAAATAAAAAGAATGGTTTAGCCCAAGGAGTTTTATCAAACAACTCGTCCATCCCTTTAACGAATCCTGTTAATTCATTAGTTAATGTCACTTCTTTTTTGGCATATAAAGCAGCGTCATCTACTATGTTTCCATCAGCATCCATTATCTGACCATAAAATCTATTCTCGTATTCCTTTAATAACTGTGGAGTAATTTCAGTAACCTTGCCGGTATTATATAAATCCATTGCTTCACGCATGGCTTTTTCTTTACCTTTAGCTCTAGCTATAAGTAATCCAAAAGCATCATCCGTTGCACCCATTATTTTTGTTGAATAAGTTAGGAAGTTACTGTCGTTCCACGATCTTATGATATTTGCAATTCTAAATACGAACTTATCTCCATCAGTTGCGTTATCACTGTTTTCCACCCAGTCTTGATATAAATTCCATTGCTCATCGCCTTTTGTTATTACGTTATATCTAGATTTAACTGTTGCAACATCTCCAGACCAGTAGGCATTTAGATTTTTTTTAAATAGTGTATAAGCTTCCGGTATAGCTTCAATCATTGCACTAAAACCAGCCATAGAAGCTCGCATAGTTGCGCCATCTCCTTTAAGTCCAGCACCTAATGCTGTAGACAATGGACGTAAAAACGCAGCAGTTCCAGTACCCATCATTGCTCTTACTGGAGTTTTAGGACCACTAAGTACACTATTTTGATATACTCTTTGTAAACCTTTTACTAATAGACCGGTTTGTTTACCACCTTTTTTAAACTCACCACCTAAAACTTTTTTTCTAATGTAATTATCGTAGTCAGTTAAATTATGAATCTCACCTGACATTGATATAGTTTCGTGGATAGCTCTAAATAAATCATCATTAGCGTCATCACCAGCAATTTTCATTGCTAGTGCATGAGCATTAACAGACTCATTAACTTGTTCATTAACAGCATCAATAATTGCTCTTCTACTTTCTTTCTGTTTTAAAGGTCTAGCACCTAAATTTCTAAAAGAATTAGATTGAGTCATTTTAGAAAGTTTAATTTGCGTTAAACCCGCAATTATTTTGTCATACATTGCTTTAGCTGGACCATCTATATCGGCTAAATCAGCTATGTCATATAACTCTCTGTTTGCTATTCCTTGATCTCTAATTTCTTTTAAAAGAGATCCAATAACTAAATCAGCAGCAACAACGTTATTTGAATCCCAAATATCGATACCTTGTAATGTTGCATTTTTTTCTAATACTCCCCAAAATTGTTGAGGTGTTAAATCACTTGTATTTCTACCTTCATATATCTTTTGTGCTGTGATTATTGAATCTTCCCATATTTCACTTAAAGGTATATTTTTTGCCTTAGCATCAGCTATTTCTTTTTGAACTCTGGCATCACTCATAAAGTTACGCATAACTCCAATAAGCTGCTCTTCTGCTAATCCACTAGATATAGCTGTACGTTCTAATTGAACAGGTGTATATAAAGAATCTGTAGATCCCTCAGCTGCTCCCCATTCTGTTCTAGTTCTTCTTAACTGTCTTCTGACATCATAAGGAGAACCATTAGAGGTAGGGGCTGCTTGCCATTTGTTAGCTAGTGGTTTGTTTTTGTACGCACCAAATTCTGGACTAGCTAATTGATCTTGAGCTTTTTCTATAATCTGTCCTCTACGGCTTTCTGCTCGTAAAGCTATCTTTTCTACTTCTTCTGGAATAGCATCTTCGATAATCGGCTTCTTAGTTTTAGGATCAATTCCTCTAACTTTTTTTACACCTTTACCAATCGCAAGACTTAAGCCATCAAACACTGCACCAATTCCCATACCTTCTACAACATTTTTCAATGTCTTCATAGCTGGGTGATCAGTATCTTTTGTGGAAATAGGAGTATCTATAAAGTTAAATCTATCTCTAAGAACTGCAAGACCATTGTCTTCTTGACTGTATTTAGATGTTAAATCTGAAACAGCACCAATTGCAGCCCCACGAACTAATGAACTCCAACCAGCTGTTGCAGCTGCTATACCAGATACTTTTGCAGCGGGAATTATTGCAGCTGCCATTGATCCGAAATGAACCAGACCTCGTAAGGCTGATCCCCACCATGTTTTTGTTTCTATGGGGTTTTCATCTTTAACAAACCAATCATCCCATTCTGCTTTATAGCCTTCTTTAGTTTTACCTTCTTCAACCATTTCACCACTGAACATATCAATGGCTCTTTCTGGAAGAGTGACAACAGAGGAAGCTGTATCTTGTAGTCCACCACCAATTGCGGCTCCTAATTCTTTACCTATTCCTCTAATGCCTCCAAAGTTTTTTTGGTTACGGACATCTTTTAGTTCAGCTTGAGCTTGTACCTCTTCCGCTTCCATTTTAGATTGCTCTTCAGCATCTCTCTGTCTTTTCTTTTCTTCTAATTCTCTGTACTGAGCATCCTGAGCAGCTGATTCAAGCAATGCATCTCTATCTACAGAGTTAGGATCATATCCTGAGTACATTCTATTACCTTAGTAATTTAAAGTTTTCTTCTAACTAGATCTCGATCTAGGTATTCTGTTGCTGGAAATTCATACTCTTTTCTACCTGTAAAAAAGACTCCAGTTTCAATCCATTGAGCACCATCCCATTTAATAAATGTTCCTTGAGGCAATCGTTTCCAATCTCCTATTCGTGGTCGTACCATACCTAATTCAGGTGTTACGTAACCCTTGTCTCCTAATTGATCGGTAACAGCTTCATCTATTAAATAGCCAATCTCGTTGTATGTAATATTGCCATCTTCTTTAAGCAATTCTATTTTTGCTCTTTCTACTCTTGGTTTATCAGGATGTAAGGTCAACAAATGTTTTACATTAGGTGCTAACTTTTCTAATTCTTCATCAGCTTCTGTTTTTATTGGTTTTTCCCCAACTGCTTCTAATTGATAATTAGCAAGTTGAGTAGGAGACAAAGCAAGGTTATTAGCTAAATCCTCATATATTTTTGGAACTATTGTTCCACCACTATTTTTATATTCTTTTAAAGCCTCTTCAGTTCCAGGAATTACACTTGTAGTAACTATTTCTGGAGTGAGTGCAATAGACTCTTTTGCTATTTGTCTATTTTCTAGATAAACCTGATTGCTAGATGAAGTCGGATAAGAATCATATTTTCCTTTTTCTATATTTTTTTCTACTTGTTCTATAGCTTTTAAATATGCATTTCTAGCACTACCTTCATTTTTTATAAAATCCTTATAAAACAAATGAAGATCAGCTGTTGCTTGTTGTTTGTTTGCTATCCATGAAGGAGTCTTAGCTGTATTAGCTTCTTTAATATCTTTATATGCATCAACAGCAGCAACTATTCTTTCTTTAGATAGATCTTCATACTCTTTAGGTAGTGCGTTTTTTTGTGAATCTATAGCATATTGGGCATATGATTTAAAAAGCTCTTGGTCATCAATATTGTAAAGGTCTTCTTTATATATAGGTTGATTAAGCCTAATTTTTTCGTTTAATAATTCCTGTATATCTTCGTCAGAAACCTCTTCAGTCGTAACCATATTTGTAAGATGTGGAGGAATTGGACCCCATTTATTATCTTTCCACTGTCTTATAAACTCTTTTTGTTGATCTCTACTGTATCTTTTACCTTGGGCAAATAATAGATCTTCATCATTTTTTAATTTCTGAAGCCACTGTTTACCTTCAAATTCGTGTTCTGCTTGTCTGTTTGCAAATCTGCTACGTGCGTCTTCTTTTCTTGCCTCTACAATTTGTTCATACCACAAAGGATGTCTTTCAGCCCATGTTTTACTTGGTTGATCAGTAGTAGGAGAGTTTATTAAAGATTCAAATACTTCATCTGAAAATACATCTGTGTTAGATAAATCCTTTTTAAGTTCTTCTTTAAAAAGTCCTTTATAACGAACGCCATTTTGATCAAAACTTTTCATGCCATCAGCAAAATATCTATTCATACTTTCGACATCTTTGTTTTGATAAAACTGATTACGCAAAACCGCAACCATATCTTGACTATCTACGTGATCTTTCCCTGATTGTGCTTTAGCTAATAACCTCCTACTAGCATCACCCATTTTCTTTAAAGTTGGATTTAAGAAATCTGAACTATAACCATATAGGTTATTCATTTTTAAAAATTTCTCTCTGCCTTTTTCTAAGGCTTCTTGTACTTCATGTGGTTGTATAGCTCCAGAATCTCTTACATAATTCTGTATCCAAAATGAAAAAGCATCACCAGCTGCTTCAGCTCTGTATAGTGCAGCTCCATATTCCCACCAAGCACTACTTCTTTTTACATTATTAACAACATTAACTGGTGAACCTTGTTTCCACAAAGCTTCTCCAATATCTTGTATATCTAAGTGTTGTTCATAAAGTTTATTACTACCTTCTACTTGATCAGCTACAGAATCACTAGGCAACCCTTCCATTGCAGCTGCATTATATCCAGCTTTCATTTGATTGTTTTTCCATTTTTCATGGAATTTACCTAAGCTATCTGTAAGTGATTGACTAAATTGCATAAGGTCTTCCGCCTTTTTGCGGTCCTCCGCTGCAAGAGCTCTATAGCTTTGTTCTTCAATTTGTTTATTGGTTTTAATAGCCTGAACTCTATTGTCGTAAGAAATGTTTTCAACAAAGTTATAATTCTTAAGTCTTTGTTCTTCCTCTTTAGTTAATTTTTTTTCTAGTTGACGTTCAGACTTATCTGCTCGTTTATCTAGTTCAGCTTTTTGTTTTTCTAAAGCTTCAATTTTTCTATTGTCTTGCTCTTGCTGCCTTACTAATTCAGCATTAGTTGCTGTGAGTTCTTGAAAGCCAGTAGGACGAGCGTACCCTTGATAACTACTTGCCATTGTTTTTTATTATTTAGGTTTTTAAAAATCTGCACCTGTAAAATCTATTTCCAAGCCAGCCGTTAAACTTGAATAATCTCCTATACCATTAGTCCAATCAGCTCCAGAGAAATCTCCCATTCCGCCACTAAACTCATAATTTGTACTTGGATTTATGAAATCGCTAGCACTAAAAGATCCCAAAGCACTACCAGTATTCACAATTGGAGAGGTTGCACTAGCTAAAGAATTTAAAACTCCAGCACCTAAGTTAGCCCATGATCCTGTGTAGGTCATTTGTGCTCCTTTAATTGGTTCTGGACCAAAATCAAAATCTTCTAATTCTCTAGGTAAATCATATTCAGTGACTAAAGTTTTATATGGTACAGGCGGCACTGGTAGAGTTCCAGGATCTAGCATTAAGTTTGCATCAGCATTTTTATCTGCTATTGCTTTCTTCAAATCTATATTTAAATTTGCAGCTCTAGTATTAGTCTGAGCACTCATTAATGATTCTGCTAAAGCAGATTGTGTTCTACCTAAATCAGCTATGGTAGCCTGTACCACTTTACCAGCAGTTCTACCGCTACCACCTTTTACTATAGCTTCACCTTTAGCTGCCATCTGTTTCAATATGGCATCTTGGTTTTGAAATATTAATCTCTGTGTCGCTTCTCTTAATGCTTTTTGTTGACTTTTTTTTGCAAGTGATGCACCGATTGTGTTAAATGCTCTTTGTTTTTTATGTAATTCCTGTGATTTTAAAAACTGCTTATTTAAAGAATCTTGTTTCATATTCCTTATTTGCATTCCATAATTATAGGAATCCAAAGCATTAGCATCTTTATATGCAGCTAGTTTTAACTCATCTTCTTGCTTCTTCGTAATATTTCGTACAACTTCATCCCAATCAGCTTGAGATTTCTCCTTCTGCATATCATACAGTTGGGTATTGTACTCATATTGCTTTTCGATCATCTCGTTGTGCCTTGCATTAGCAGCACTCTGAGCTGATTTTTGTCCCATATGACCAAGAAATGCACCTACTATCCCAGCTATTGGCATATTTATGTCCTCCTATAAAAACGTGGTGTGTAATGTCCTTCCCACATCATTGAATTTAAAGAGACAGGATATGGTGAGTCATTAAAAATTCTTAATTGGAAATTCTTTGATCTTTGATGTATTGGAATTGTAAATATTGATTGCTCTTCAAGCGGTACATCATCCGCTAAATAAAAGTCAGCTTCTTGAATTGGGTTTAAGTTATACCACTCATCTGTATAGATAACAATTACATCTCCACTAGCTGGAGCTGTAGCAAATCTAATTTCTGTATCACTTAAAAAAGTAAAAGCTGTAGTAACAACATTATTTATTTTTATTTTTATTTCGTCTCTATCAATATTATTTATATCCCCTTTAGTCCAGTTGTAATCTGTAGTAGATCCATCTCCTGTATAAGATCTAGAACCAGTTAATCTACCTTTTGACAATAATTTAAATGCCATTAAACCTGATAAGCCTACAGCAAACTTCATTCTTGATATTACTAATGAAGCAGTAAAATCACTTCTAGATCCAGCCTCATTTAATTGCATGTAAATCCTAGGTAAAACAATATCAAAATCATATTTAAAACCTACAATTACATTACTTGCAACACTGGTTAAATCTTGATTAGGAACTTTAAAGTAAGCTTGAAAACCATCAATTACATATTCAGGTGTCATAGTGAAACCTGATTGAACAAATGTACCGGCAGCCGTACTACCAGAAATAACTAATACTGGAGTTAAGTCATTTAAATCTGACCATTGTGTAAGGTTATAAGGTAAATAACATTTACTAAACTTTCCAGCAGAATCGTATGTAACTGAACTAGCAGTCGCATACAAATCTATACATGGATTAACTTTTTGACCTTGGTTATTAACTATAATTGCTTGTTCTGGACTTTGACTTAACGCAGCTTGAAGTAAGACAGCATTGTTGTTTAAAAAACAAACTGCATACATATCATCTTCATCAATGGCAGAAGTTTGTACAGTTCCTGGAAGTTCCCAATTAAACCAAGACTCCATTAAATTTTGTTGACCATCACTATATGTTCTAAAAAAATAAATATATTTAGATTCATTACCACTTAATGTAAGTAATTTATTTTGAACACTAGTATTTAGACTGGTCATATTAGCTGGTATCCATTCTTTAACAACCCTACTAACGTCTATAACCAAAGGTTGTTGTTGAACACCTTTCGGTTGCATTGAAAAAACTCTGGTATAACTAGGAGTTTTAGTAAGAAAATTTATAATATCTCCAGTTTGTACAGGATTAATAACAGGGTCCATTTCATAGTTACTAATACTCTTAATAACCGTTAAACCTGGAGTTAACACGCCAGTATCAGAAAACATTAGAAACTGTTCTTTACCACTAAACAGGAATAATCCAGCAGCCGTAGGTATAACTGCATGCAATGCAGCTGGTCTTATAGACGAACAACTTAAATCAACAGGATCTGCTTGAGTAATTATTTGTGCAGAAGTATGGTAAAAATTAAAAAAATCCCCAGCCTGACTCATAGAAACATTATCAGTTGCTAAGAATCCAAGTCTGTTGTTATAGAAAAAGGCATCTTGTATTTCTTTACCTACAAAACTAGGATGGCTATTTGTTGAATCATCACCTACTAATCTCTCTTTGTAATCAACTCTTCTAAAAACAAATGAATTTGGAGCGTTATTAATTAATTCATGTGGCATTGTTGAGGCATCTAAACCTGATGAACCACTTGGATCTCTACCTTCTTCCCAATGTCCTCTACCTGATACACCATCGTCAGCTGCAAATTTTGCAAAATATGTATCAGCTGAAGAATTTGTATTCAATACTTTTACTACATGATTATGAAATGCTTGTGCTGGTAACTGTGAAACATTATCCACTTGATCTTGGAACACTGCTAATTTGTTATTAGCTGCACCACCTTTACATGTAATAGTAAAAGGAGTTCTTGTACCATTTACTTCTCTTTCAATCTGTAGTCCACCAAGAAATTTGGTAACAACTACACCTGATATACCAAAACTATCAATACCATTTTTAAGGGTAGTTAATAAACCATCATAAGTTTCTGTAGAACTTGTAGTTGTAGTAAATGTTTGATCGTTAGCACCTCCTCCAGCATTCATCGTTACTGAATATGTTGAAGAAATTGCAGTATCTGTAAGAATTAATGTAGCTCTCGTATTTGCTATAAAATCAGGATCAGGATTTTTAGCAACAGTCTTTGCTATGTTAGTGACTATTGTAGTGTCCTGAATTGTTGTAAGTTTATATTTATTTATTGGTAAAAGCTGGTCTAAATATGTTTGACAAGATGTCCCACTATAACTGGTATAACTTACAGTACATGCGGTTCCATCAGCTGCGTTCCAAATATAAATACTTCCATTTGTATTACCTACTTTTTTAGTTACGCATCCTACATATTTTTCATCTTCATCTCTAGCAATAAAGAACCATTTTGCATTTTCTAATGTTGTTTTAGATAAATTATTGCCACTTGTATCTTGTAAGGTTTGTAAAAATTTAAATCCTGGACGTTTAGTTAAGCCAAAAGTAGGATCAGGAAAACCATTCAGACACTCACGAACTTGCCCAGGAAGTTTTTTATCGTCAGTTTGTCTGGATACGCCACCTAGAAAATTGTCAATTCGTTGAGTAACTGAAGCCATTATCGTATTAAAGCTGTGTGAGGTTTGTAGCTGTTATATTTGCTGTTATTACTTGTAGTACCAAAGAATGTATAGTCACCTTGATTGCATTCATACTCCACTGCCATAGCTCTCATGTAAGACTCTTTTTGTTGCAACATCTTATATTGAGTACTATCTCCAATAATTCTGGTTGAAGTTATCCCAGCAGCTCTAGCTGTTATGTAATCTTTTATAGGTTGTGGTAAATCTACCCAGTCAAAGAACCAAGTAACATCACACTCAACGCTACCATCTGTAAATTTATAAGTATGATTTTGTTTGTCATACAATTTTCCATTTCTTCTTACAACATCTTTAGTTGCATTAGCAGAGTTCTCTGTTAAGTCTATTTGTAAGATATTATTTGGTATTAGTATTTCGTTATTAGTGTCAGGTGTAAATTCGTAGTGGTATTCCTTATTAAAACTCCAGCCTTCAGATTGGATTTCTCTAGATACTTCTAATAAAGTACTATATGCAATCGCAACGTCAGGGTTGGTTTGATCCAAAGTGGTCGCTGGAGCTTGACCACAAGACGCTAATATTTGGTTTACTGCTGGCAGTTCAGTAACTGCGTTAGTGGTAGGAAAAGCCATAAATATATAAATAAAAAAAAGGGGTCCGAAGACCCCATTGAACTATTTTTAGAATGCAGAAGGAGCAGAAGCACCAACATATAATTCTACAGCCGCAGCTGGGTTTAGGTAATCAGCACCCATTGCAAGACGACCTAAGATAACATCACCCTGATAAATCACGGATACGTCACCTGAAGTTACTTGTACTTGAGGACCGATTGCTTCAACGCAACCAGCAGCTTCTTTCTGGAATATCAAACCACATGATTTGGCTCCTAACTCTGTGTTAGTACCGTAGTCGTTTTTAATTCCTGTTTCTGAATCAGAAGCATCTTCTGGAGTAGGTCCAACGAAAGAACCTAAGTTTGAAGGAGCAGTTTCTCCTGTTGTGCCACCATAAGCGACACCATATTTGCCAAGGAATGGAATATTCATTGACTTGTAGATCTTGATACCAGCGATCTCGATGACTCCGTTACCACCTTGTAAAGCAGTACCTTGTGAGTCACGGTTCACTAGACCATTAGATCCGACAGCTTGAATTAAGCTGTAGTATTGTCTTGGGTTAAGAACACCAATTCTTCCATCACTAGAAACGCCTTTCTCATCCATTGCAGCGGCTGCATCGTAGAAAGCGTTGACGAGATTTGCAGAAGCATAAGCATCAGAATCATTAGTTGTTGAACCAACTCTGATCTGAGTACCGCCTGGTTCTACAAAACCAGTTTTTGTAATTGGTGAGGCAGCTCTTGCTCCTCGTGTAATTGCACGGAATACAAGTCTGTCATATTTCTCAGCAAGTGCGAAACCAATCTTTCTTGAGATTTCTGATCTCAAATCATAGTGAGCAAGTGTCTCATCTAATTCATAGACAAATGCTGAACTGATTAGTAGTTCATCACAAGTGATTGTTTTCTCAGCTACTGGAGGTGTTCCATCTGAGTTACCAAGAATGCTATTTCCAGGAGTATGGAACTCAGCACCGGTGCGACCTGTATAGATGAACTGCATGCTCTGACCGTTGGTTAGAGTACGCTTCATTACAAGATCTCTAGCAATTGTTTCGTGCTGGAATCCTTTAAACATCTCTCCTGAGAACAGCTTTAAGTAAAGGGCGCGTCTATCTCCAGCACTATTACTAGCACCTGGCATAGTAACGCTGGATTGCATCCCTGTAGACTGTTGAGCCATTTTTCAGTTAAAAATCGAAGGTATAAATAATCGTCTTCACGCGTGAAAAGTTACGAGACTTATGTGTCTCATTAATGTTTGTGGTCTATCCCACCGTAATTACGGCTGATGGTATCCTCCTTAGAGGGCAAAAGCCAAATTGAGTAGGGAGGACTCGAACCTCCCTGACCGCCTAACCGATTACTCTTGTGTAAGCAACGCCACGATATACGAAAGTAACTTTCATGTGTCATCTCCATATACCTAAGCCCCGTTCCATGCTTAGGAGTCATGCGTCCCGTAAGGGATGAACGGACGTGGTTGCTAGTTTTCTGTAAGAGCTTCCTCTAATGATTCAGGCTCTTTATTTTTTATATAGCGTCCTTTGTTGTCACGCTTTTTTCCTACTGGTTTAATTTCTTCTTCTACTTCTACAGGATTTTTTCTACCTGTTGTAGCTTTCCAGTGTCTTACGTTTGCAGTCATATTAATACGAAGGATCTCCTTCAGGTTCTTTGTATTGAGCTTCAAGCTTTTCCTTAGTTTCTTTATCAGATTTTTTTTCTGGTTCTATAACGTAAGGACAAGCCCCTGCTCTCATGGTTGAATTTTGGTGTGGCATGTTATTCCAATGTCTGATTACCCCAGAACATATAAATAAATTAGTTAATAAAGTTAAATAGATTAAAAATTTTTCAACCAATTTCTGGGGCTGTAAGGGCGATTTTTGTGGATTCAGCACTTGCTAAGTCAAGTGGAAAGTTGTGAGCGTTACGTTCGTGCATTACTTCAAAACCAAGGTTTTGTCTGTTTACAATATCAGCCCAAGTAGGAATAACTTTTCCGTTACTATCAACTATTGATTGGTTAAAATTGAAACCATTAAGGTTGAAAGCCATTGTGCAGATTCCCATTGAGGTGAGCCATATGCCAACCACGGGCCAAGTAGCAAGAAAGAAATGTAAAGAACGAGAATTATTGAAAGAAGCATATTGAAAAATTAATCTACCGAAGTAGCCATGAGCTGCAACGATGTTATATGTCTCTTCGTCTTGACCAAATTTATAGCCATAGTTTTGTGATACCTCTTCTGTCGTCTCTTTAATAATCGAGGAAGTAACGAGACTTCCGTGCATAGCAGAGAAAAGAGATCCACCGAATACCCCAGCAACACCGAGCATGTGGAACGGGTGCATAAGGATATTGTGTTCTGCTTGGAATACAAACATGAAGTTAAAAGTACCAGAAATACCAAGAGGCATACCATCACTAAAACTCCCTTGTCCAAATGGATATACAAGGAACACCGCAAGAGCTGCGGATAGTGGGGCTGTGTATGCAACAAATATCCATGGTCTCATTCCTAGTCTGTATGAAAGTTCCCATTGTCTTCCAGCGTATGCAGCTACTCCTATTAAGAAGTGGAAGATAACGAGTTGATACGGGCCGCCGTTGTATAACCATTCGTCTAAAGTTCCGGCTTCCCAAATGGGATAAAAATGTAGTCCGATTGCGTTAGAGGAGGGGACAACCGCTCCTGAAATAATATTGTTTCCGTATATTAACGAGCCGGAAACTGGCTCACGTATGCCATCGATGTCCACTGGGGGAGCAGCGATAAAGGCGAGTATGAAACATGTAGCAGCGGCTAGCAAGCAAGGGATCATTAACACGCCGAACCAACCTACGTAAAGGCGGTTCTGTGTGCTAGTAACCCACTCGCAAAACTTCTGCCAGTTATTGGTTGTTTCTCTTTGTACTGAGACAGCAGCCATTTAAAAAATTCCTGGGATAATTTGTCCTGTTAGTGCGTATGCACCTAGTGCAGCAATAACGCCGATCATGGCAAGCCTGCCATTTGTTTCCTCGGCGATATGCCATTGATCATTGTCGTGGTTGTGGTTTGTCATAACTCTGATTGGTGGTTCGTATGGGTAATAGTTAAGAAGATTATCTAAATCTTTTGTTTTCATTTTCCTTTTTTGGGTGGTCTACCTTTTTTAGTTCCGTAGGTTCCTTTTCCTCTAGGCATAATTAAAATTCGATATTTGAACGTTCAAGTTTTTGCTGTACCTCTTGTCTATAGGCTGGATCTTTGTCATATCTTGGATCACCCATAGCCTGTACAACTTGTGCTTGGCTTTTAAAAACATCGCCAGATGGTGATGGAGCCTTACCAGTAATCATTTGTCCATCTTTACCTGATGCATCTTGATACCGATAAGCTAAGGCTTGTACTGCAAAGTATGCAGCCAAGGGATTCCCTAGCTCCATCACTTTGTCGTACATCTGTATCTCGCCTTGTTTTAAATTTTGGGTTGCCCATTTCAACATGTTGTCGTAGTTTTCTGGACCACCTACTACACCTTTTAATTCGGTAATGTCTTGTTGACTCAATTCTCTTTGACCAACATTATCTTTACTAGCTTGTTGTCTATATGCCAAATGCATTTGTGCAAGTTCAGTCGCCTTCATTTCAGTTAACTGTTTTAAAGTTTCAGGTTTAAATTTTTCACCAGAACTTGCTTCATCCCAAAGTTTATCAAGAATATTAGTTTCTTTTTTTTGTTCCTCTTTAGGTTCTTCTTTAGGTTCTTCTTTATTTGCTTCAGGTTTATCTTCTGCTTTTTCTTTAGAGCCTAATTTTTTTTCTAATTCTATATATGCTTTTTCTAATTGTTCAGCATTCTCATATTTGCCAGCAAGACGTTGGTCTTGGGCTTCCACAAGTTTCTCACCTACTTCTAAAGATTCTTGTTCTTGTGGACTTAGTTCACCAGCCGGAGTTTCCTCTGGTGTCATAGTTAATGTTTCGCTCATTGTGCTTGTTGGGTTGGATCGAGTTGTCTAGCTAGTTGTGGATTCTTAGATGGGTCAGCCATTGGTGTTTTCATACGTTCCGTCTGCTGTTGTTGTTGCATCATGGCTTGCTCACGTTGCATTGCTTGCTGTCTCTCTTGTTGAATTTCTTGCATTGTTCTTACAAGATTCAAGACCTCAATACCTTGAGCTGCCGCCAATCTCTTAATAACTTCTTCTGGATTTATATGTTGCAATATTGCTTCTGGACCCATTGTTTGTGCAATAGTTCCTAAGAAGGAAGCAAGGCTTTCTCTATCTTGTCCTCTACCTAGTGCATTTATACCCGCAACTATAGTTGGTTTGACAACATCCTTTGGTAATCTGGGGATCTGTCCTGTTTTTTGAAACACATTTAATTTTCTATTTAAATATGGAATTAATAAATCCACAGTTAACAAGCTGAAGAGCCCGCCAAGCTGTTGTTCTAATTCCATCTGCGTCATACGGACCTCTTCAGCCGTTGTACGTTCAGACTGTCTAACGTTAAGAATTAAAAATGCTTCGTTCAATCTTTTTTCAAGTTGTAATGCCATGTTATATGCAGTACCAAAGTCGGCTGTTTTACCTACTTGAACTACACCAATATCGTCTGGTCTACCTTGAATGATTGCACCGTTGCCAGCAGAAGCTAGTGACGATGGTTTTGTTGTGGAAGATGGGCTGACTGTAAAAACTACTTTTGCTGCAGCTGCACTACCTTCAACAAGAGCTTGTGATAAAGCATCTAGAGATTTCAAGTCACCCATAAATTGACCGACTCTTCCTCTTCCGTAATCTTCACCATCAACAGCATTGAACCTCAGTGCTATCCATGGATTAGCATCTAATGGAGCTTTACCGTGTGACTTAGGAAGTACATAATCATGAACTTCTTGATGCCAGATAACTCTGTTGTTGTCTCTTGTTATGTGTGTATAAATATCACACTCTTCAGTGTCTTCCATTTGATCTTCCTCATTAGCGTACTTAACAAGGACTTCTTCAGGAAGCTCATCGTAAATTAATTTTTTTGCAATTGATTCTTTTGTAACTATTTCAATCACATTGCCGTTGCCGTCTCGTTCTATGACGTAGCGATTAAGAGGATATAACTTAAGATTTTCTTTACCCATAAATAGTAAAGCGTTGCCAGCTACCACCAAATGCTTTAAAGCCTGATGGACTACAACACGATCACTTGATGCAGCTATTGCTTCAAGGATTGTTTTTTCTATTTTTGCAAAAGATAAATCTAATTCTGACTTTACTTCTGGACCAAAACTTTCTCCTAGCTGAGTATCATCTACCTGTAATTTAAAGAAGCTGGTTTGAACTGGTAGCAGAGCTAACATCAATTTTGATGCCAGAGTAACTACACCTTTCGCGCCAACGCTTTGCCAAGGTTGAGGTAGATTTCTCATCCCACTAGAGTATTCTTCATGTCCACGAATTAAATAAGGCAGTGTTAAATCAGCTGCTTGTTTAGCTTCGTCTAGAAATTGAGCACGTTCTGATGACAAATAGTCATACCTAGATTTTGCTGTCATTTTCTTATATGTTTAGTGATGATATTCTTAAACCGTCTCTACCAAAACTACCTGTAGCTCCAAGAGTTATTAATTCATCTTCATCATCAGCTTCTGATACACCAGTAACTGTTGCTCCAGTAATATTTCCAGGATTTCCATATGCAGCTTGTATTCTCATTTGTTCTTGAGCACGTAAAGCTTCTTCATTCATCATCCTTACTTGATTTTGATAGTTTGACATCATTGCATTCATAGATGACAATTGCATATCAAACCCTGCCTGTTGGTTAGCAAAGGCAGTATCAAAACTAGTCTGTTGTGTTGCTAAAGCATTTTGTAAATTAGTAGCGTAACTATCTGCCTGATTAGACAATGCGTTTTCTAGTTGAATTTGAAAACTACTATCTTGATCAGCTAAAGCGTTCGCTAAAAGTGAATCAAAATCACCCGTTGTCGGCCTTGATGCTAAAGCATCTGCTAAATCAGTAGCGTAACCTTCTTGGATACCACTTATTTGACCAGATAATGTAGATTGTAATTCAGCTAACGCTGCATCATAATCAAATGGCTGAGTTTCATCTGCAAGACCAGCTGCGGCATCTTCTTGTGCTTGGTCAGTAACACCAAGTACTGGATCTATAAGTCCGTCACCATCATTATCACCTTCTATCGGTGTACTTCCTCCACCAATAGTTCCATCAATTTTTTCAAACTCATAATCATCATTTACTGGATCTGTTGCTTCTTCTTCAACAACTGGTGGAGACCATGTACCCCGCATATAACCCATAGCTTGATGTACTTGATCTAGAGTTTCATACTTGTCAATACCCATAGCTTCAGCAGCTTGAGCGTAACCTACATCATTCATGTATTGATCAAAGTTAATAACTTCGACAGCTCTACCTATATCTTCCCAAGTGTGTGCAGCTTTATTATCTTTTTCAACACGTTGAGTTGTAAGAGTTCTACCAGTAGTATCCTGACCAGAGTATTGGTCTTCTCCTATCCACTTAGTAAAGTATTGATTAGCTCTACTTAAAGTAGCGTCCGCACCATACTGCTGATTATAACCAATAATATCTCTTGATATTTCATCAGTACTTACAGTACTACCATATTCATATGTGCCTGTACGATCTTGCGATGCGTCATACATACTTATATGGTCGTAACCTGAGTTTGCTTTAAAGTAAGCTTTTTCATCCCAAGCACTAGACAGTACTCCATAATGGTGAGCTGAGTAACCTAAGTGACCATCAGTATCTTGATGTCTAGGACCATGATAAATTGGTTGACCCTTTTTATTGTAGGAGGTGGCATAATTCCAATATTTTTGTAATGACATTATCTACTTTCCTTTAATCTATTCGTGTACCACTCGATTACTGAGCGTTGTCCAGCTCTAAACATGATGGGAGCTAGTTCTTCTTTTGGGTGGGGATTAGTTGGTGGAAATGTGTCCTCCATTTCAGCAAGGAGGGATTCAACAGTTGGACCTATTAAAGGTTCAAGCATATTGTGGGAGGTTGGTGTTCGCATGTTCAAAAAACGCTGGCATTCTTCCAGCTTTTGTAGAATTAAATTCTGGAGCTTTACCTTCATACATAAGACGATCACTAGCATCGAGCCAAAATTTTTTGCTCAAATATTTATCGTCATGTATCTCATTTAAAGGTTGCATTATCCAGTTAATAGTTGCCTTCCTTAACTTGTCTAATGACTGGCTAGGTTTTAAACCAAGCTCTGCACAAACAAGACTATTAGTAGCAACATGTATTTGTTCGTCTCTAGATATGTCAGCACTTACAGTACGCAAACCAGCATCACCATTAAACCTAAAGAAAGGCAATATCACAAAGAATATTGCTCTTTCAATTACTAGGGCTTTTAATATTGTGTGATCTGGATGAGCTATCCATGCGTCACGTAGGCGTAATGCCTCGGCTTCAGCTTTATCATCTACGCCTATTGCGTTAGCGATATATCCAAGTGCTAAGTCATGGTTGTCTTCGTCTTTTACGTTTGATTCCAAAAGTTTTCTACTTTTCTGAGGAATCTCAGAGAGTGAATCAGATATAAACGCGCCAACTGGACATTCCATTGAGCGTATAGCGAGAGCACGGTACACCGTTTCTTCTGCACCATATTTAAGTACTCCTTTGGTGGTTTGGACAGGTGTCCATTTTCTTTTTCTAGTTAATAATTTTTCGTAGGGGTTCATTGTTGACAGTCACAAGCAATTTCATCAGGATTTTTGCTCATTATTTCTGCCAAGTAATCTTCAACTTCTGACTGATCTAATGCCGCATAAGCATCAGACTTATCTTGAGTGTCTCCCATTACTTGCAGAGAATAATAGAGAGAAGTCTGTGGACTTTTCAGCCACTCTTCGATAAATGCCTCATCGTAAATCACCATGTCACTCCAAGAATTGAAGCTATAGCCATGAAGCAAACCAGTTCTATCTAGCATGATCATTATTTGATCTGCTACTTTTTTATAATTCTCCCATCCGACTTCAGATGCGATCTCAACGTTGCCATAGTCTACTTGTGTGACACCAAATTCACCTGAATCTCTGTCAACTACTCGACTGATTGGTGGTGCAATTTCTGGTGTAGCAGTAAAACCATTAAGGTCTCTACTTCTATAAGAACAACTAGCTGTAGGTGCAATGGCAAATGCTCTTTGCATGTTGTTCTCTCGTGCTATGTTAGCTGCCTCTTGTATGCCAAGATATAGTTCACGAGCAGCTAACCCCGCTCTATCTTCGTAAGGTTCAGCATTATTAGTTGCTTCAAGAGCCTTACCAAACTCGGCATAAGTAATATTATTATTTGATAGGAAGTTGGCTAGACCTAAGAGTCCGAAGCCGACTTGCCTGTCGATATCTGGCGCAAGATACTCTCCAGATTCTCCAACCCCTGTCCTACCATGTAACTCACACAGCGAGGACATGCCTTCACGGAAACCTGTGCGTAAGTCGCCGATACGACAGGCAGACATATTAAGGTGCTGTAAGAGGCACGTTCCTCGTGAGGGCAAGTAAACTTCAAGACAGACGTTGGAGTAGATTCGTTTTCCATTTTTGTCATGTTTTATTTTGTTGAGCCAAATATCTCCTTTTGCAATTCCTCGTAAGATTGCTTCTTTTGTTCTAGTTTCTGTATTAGCCCATTGTTCTTCGGTGAGATCAATACATCTTTTAACCCATGGGAGTTCTTGTCGCGGACACTGCACGAAATCAAGAATATCGGAATGTGTAATATCGAGATGAATAACACACGCCCCATTCCTGTACGTGCCACCCCTCCTAAGAATTTCATTTAATGTTGAGTAAATTTTTGCGAAGGACACCGGACCGCTTGCAACAAGCGTGTCAGGTCCTTTATTAGTAGTCGTTCCCGCTGGTCGTAGTTTCGACAAGTGGACTGCGACACCCGCTCCATATCTGAGAGCGTGTGATACAAATCTCCATGATGCTTCGATTCCATTTGGTCCTTCCATTGAGTCTTCAACAACGAAGACGGTGCAAGATACGGGTAGACGTGAGTCTGGATTGTCAATCCATTGCTGGACCCTGCCGGTCCTAGCTATGATGTTTGCTTCTGTATTCAATTTCGTTCTGTAAATAGTGGACAGCTTTTTTTAAATCTTCAATATCGTTATCTTTATGTCCGGCTCGACAAACGTATTTGATTACGTTTCCGAGGTGGAATCCAAGTTCTTTCGTTCTAATAAAATCCCAAACATCAATGGAACCTCGTCTGTAGTACGCGGGCCCTTGGTCGTTGGTGGTTTCGGCCATTTTTCTATAAGATTTTTTATACAGTTTGATAAGACAAAGGCTTGTTCTTGTAATGCCAACATGACTATTGCAAGATCTTCCTTTTTAGTCTCAGGTTTTTCTATTAACAGCTCAAGCTGGCGTAGCTTCAAGTCTTGCTCCAGTGTTAATTCTGTAATTGGAGGAGGCGGTCCAAAGGATTGGTTCTTTTTTTTCTGAGTCATAATCATCAACAGTTAAAATTCTTGCAAGTCTTGCATTAGTCAACGCGTCATCTTCAGTCATGCCTTTTTCTTCAAAGGTTTCAACCACGGCTTGCCATGTATATCCTTTTTCTTCAAAGATTTTTTGTGCACGTTTTACACCAATTCCTGGCACACCGCTGTAGCCATCAGTGTTATCACCGGCAAGCGTTTGTATTAAATGCCATTTTGCACCCTCTTCAGGTGTGATATCCACTGTTTCATTAAAGTCATATAGTTTTCCAGCAATTTGTCGCATGTCTTTGTCAGGACTAACAATAATGTTGCCTTCATACTTAGTTGCATAGATACCTAGACTATCGTCAGCTTCAAGGGTAGGTTTAACTATTACTCTGTAGTTTTTCTTGAGTTCATTTATAACTCTTTTAAATCCACAGGGCTTTTTTCTATTTCGATGACCCTTGTATTCCGGTAAAATTTTTTTCCTAAAATTATTAGGGCTTGTAAAGAAAAGAATTATTTCATCATGAAAAGGAAATTCCTTTTTGATTTTGTCTAAATCTCTTTCTACACATTTGTAAGCTTCACTAAATTGTGAAGTAACTACTATTACATCGTCACCAAAATCTAGTTCTGTTTCGGCGGCTGCACAGCACTTATATACTATGTAGTCGCAATCAATCAATAATTTCATATATTTAATGCACGTCAGCCCATGTCAGCCCAACTTTTGATTCAGCTGCAATTGGACAACGCAATTTGTAATATTCTCCAGCTTTTACTGCTGATTCTTCCAAACATGCCATTAATTCGTCGGCATTTTCTGGTGTAGTCTCGTATTGAAGTTCGTCATGTACGAACGCTAGTTGATGAGTGTGAGCATAAAAATTTAGTGCATCATTAGCTATAACCATCCATCGTTTAGCAACAATACCAGCACCACATTGAAGAAGATAATTTAATCCTTTGTGTGGGCTATCGACCAACACCCTTCGTCCGTCACATGCCATGAGGTAACCATTAGCAGCCTTATTTGCAACCGCTGCCAATAAGTCGGCGAGTCCATCGATTGCAGATACGTAAGCCTTTCTAATCTCGGATCCTTTTTGACTGGCTTCCTTGGGTTGTAGAGAGTTATCATAACTCAGTCCTAATTTGAGGTTTCCCGCCCCGTAAAGAAAGGCATAAGTTACAGTCTTCACTTGTCGGCGGGTGATTCCTATTTTGTCAGCGTTAACTTGATGGATATCATCGTTCAGTAATATGTCGGCATATCGACCTCCGTCATATCGTCCTAAGTAATGAGCAAGCATTCTTAGTTCTATTCCGCTTAAATCCGCTCCAACCATAGTCATACCAGGGGATGCGGTAAATAGTTCTCTAAATTGTGCTTCTGCTGGTACTTGAGAAAGGTTCGGTTTTCTATGAGCACATCTAAATGTGTTAGTAGAAACTGAACAGTGATGATGTATTCGACTAGAGGTCGTAGATAGCTTGAGCCAAGCGTTCACGCCTTGCGATATCATTCCTAGCTTCTTTTTCAGATCCAAAGCTTTCGCACATAATTTGCAGAAGGGATTGTCTATCTCCTTCAATGTAATCTCGTCTATAATTGGTTTCCCAGTCGTTGTAGTCTGGGTCAACGTAATATTCAGACGATTCTTCAGAATCCATGCTATGTGATCTCTTGATGTAGGGTTAAATTCAATTAATCTTTGTGATTCGGCTCCTTCGATATAGCCTGTGGACTTGTTATTTCGTTTAGGAGTGAACATCTTTCCTCCAACGAAAGGGAATTGTCCTTGAAGTACTGCAACAGTGTTTTCCATCTCTCTTCTGAGATGTGATTCAAGTTGCTGACCTTTTGATTCATCAAAGTACCATCCATGTATTTCTTGCTCTGTGAGTATTTTTGCGACCTGATGCTCTAACGAACACCAGTCAGGTAAGGGCGGAAGTGTTCGCATAATTTAGTTGTTACTTTTACGTCTTGTACGCAATAATCTTGCATTTCTTGTGACCATTCTTGCCAGTCACTTGTCTTACCAAATTCACCTTTATATTCACTTAATCTATATCCATAAGCTTCTAAGGAATGTCTGCCATATAGTTGTAAAGGCATTCTTGCTATATTTCTTTTCTTGTCTATCTCCATCATATTTGGGTGATAATTGCGAGATAAAACAAGAGTATCAATAACATCGCCGTTATACTTAAACCAAGGATAAACTTTCCGAAGAACAGGTAAATCGTAGCCAATAACATTGTGACCAACAATGACATCAGCCTCACTGAGCCAATGCAAAGCTTCCGTGATCGGTCCGCAGTCACTACCTTGATGATTAAATACGAAGGTCTTTTCCTTTTGGGAGTCGTAAATGGCAATGCAGTGTATCTCAGAAACGTCATGTAATAATCCGTTAGTTTCGCAATCAAAGATCAGCATTTGACTTTCCAACATAGGTTTTATCCTTAAACTTCGCTTTCTTTTTTGCTTGTTTACTTGGTGGATTTGGTTTTTTTAATTCAGTATCAGAAGTCTGTTGTGGGACTGAAAATTGTGTTCGTAGTTTCATTAAATTTACAGGTGGTTTTATCGTATTTAAGTTCAGCAGCCACACCTGTCTCTCCTGAGTATCTGTTCTTTAAAACTCTTAAAGTCGAGACATCATCTGGGTTTTGCTGATCGCGTTCTAAGGCGAGTACGGTGTCACTTAGTTGACTAATGCTGGCGGATCCGCGCAACATTCCAATTGAAACTTTCTGCCCGTCCTCTATTGCCTTATCACCTTGCGCTCTTCTTAAGTGAGAAACTAAAAATAATTTAATTCCTGTTCGTTCAACCAGACTCCTTAAGTCAGTCATGGTTTTATCTATCGTTCTTCTCTCATCCATATTTCCATCTAGTCCGGATAATAATATGGACAAATGATCGAGAAAAACTACTTTAATATCTAAGCCCAGAGCCATATATTCAATGCGACTGTAGATAATATCCGAAGATAAACTACCAAAATGATCGTATAAATAAAGGTTCCAACCATCGATAGTGGAATCGTAGGCATCTTTTAAGGTGGTGTATTCGTGTTCGCCGAGGTGCAGGGCTTTACCCACAGCTACAGACATAAGTCCTAATGCTGTTCGCCTGTTAGATTCTTCTAATGCTATGTAGCCAACTTTTTCTCCTTTGTTTAATAACTCAGTAGCTAGTTGACGACAAAAAGTAGATTTACCCTGACCCGTTCCAGCGGTAATAGTTGTTAGCTCACCAAATCTTATCCCATGTGTCATAGATTGCAGTCCAGGAAAGGGATATGAGTGATTGCAAGGTGGACTGGGAGTCGTTACTTGTTCTAATAACGATTTCCCATCAACGATGCCATCCGGTTGATAAGGTTTCGCATCCCAAATAGCCCTGCGGATAGCTTCCGCATCATTGGCTTGAAGCGCATCTGAAGCATCTTTATACTCTTCCAATCTTGCAATCTTGACTTTGCCAAGCGGTAATACCGATGCGGCTTGCTCGACAGCCTGTCTTCCGGCAGCGTCATTGTCGAAGAATAATACGATTTCCTCATAGCCTTGTAGTAAAGGTATTTGTTTTTTAAGATCCTTTCTGGCTCCCGCTGCGCCATGTGGTAGTGAAACCATCGGCCAGTTCTCCATCGCTTCATAACAGCTCGCAGCATCTAGTTCACCTTCAGTAATAACAATACGTTTACCAGTACTAGGGAATAAATGCTGACCAAATAAGGTGTCAGTGGAAATTCCTTCATATTTAAAGTTTTTTAATTTATCTTTTGTTTTGAATCCTCGAAGGCATCCAGAGCCATCGAAATAAGGGAAGCGTAAGTGTGTCTCATCTCGATAGATTTTATATTTTTCGCAGGTTTTTTCACTGATATTTCTTTTGTGCAGCCTTTGGGCTGACCCTTTAAACGTGACATTTTTTTGCATGTGATGAGTGTGTTGTTGCCCATCTCCAGCCTTCCTTGTTTGACAACTGAAACAGAAGGTATGACCATCCGTATACACTGCTAGTGCATCGGATGAGCCACAGTCTGGACATGGATCATGTCGTATAAATTCGCTTTCTGTCATGTAAGCCAATCAATAGGTATGGCGTGAAATGCACACCATTTAATTCCATATCTCTGACACCATTTTGCGTAGGTTGTCTTTGATTTTTTATTTATTTTTTTATATGGGTCCTGAAAGACCATTCTTAAGTCAATATCTGGATTATCTTCGATAACCTTTTTGATCTTACGTCTATCTTCAGGTCGCCAAAAACCTTTAGTTTCTAAGCAAACTCCCGATGGTAAGACAAAATCAGGTGTGTATTGATGTTGAATTGTATAGGAAAAACTAATACCTTCATATTCATAATCCACACCTAACTCACATAAAAGATCAGAGACTTTTTCCTCTAATCCTGATTTGAACATTAGAAATCATCATCAACGACAACTTCTTCTTCAGCTGGTGTAACGTTTGGTTCGTCAGCCTTAAAGCCTTGTGTCTTACCAAATAGTTCTGCTACACCATCTTCATCCAAGTCACCAGTGTCGACACCAGCTCCGGTTTGGACTGATATAACTTGTACGCCCGATAACTTAAGACTAGTACCATAGGTATTGCCATCACGCAGTATATAAGGCTTTTGAATAAAGCCAATTTTAACCTTACTACCTTCATATACTGGGACATCTGTATTTGTTATTGGTGTTCCTTCTGTATCTACAACAGGTGGTTTTTTATCTTCAGCCCATGAAAATTTAATAGTAAATTTCCCATCAGCAACCTCTTCCCAAGGAGTAGGTTTTAATGTAGCTCTCCTTGGATTTTTTAGCTTTGCTTCTGCCCATTTCAGACATTCAGCTCTTTCTATTTCAAGCTTGTCAACTAAATCACTATCGACAACAGCCTTAAGTGAATAGCCAAACTTGCTTGGCTTCAGTACAGCCTGATAACCAGATAAAGTTACAGGCTCTTGTGTTATGTGTATGTTTCTTGCCATTAACAAAAAAAATAAGTGGATTTAATAACCGACTCAGGCTCAAGATCGCCAATAATCGGTGGTTCAGTCTTTGCATTAATTGCTTTAGCAAAGTCTTTTAAGAAATCATGCTCCGCAAATAGGTGCATGTATGTATCTCGTACTAATGTGGATAGGTTGGTCATATCTGTAGCTCTACATAGCACTGAATCATGTATAAGAGCTATAGGTGCATTAAATTTAGTAGCACTTAGATGTAACAAGCTGGCATCCAATGAGTGGATTAAGTTTGGAGCTGTCGCATTCTTGTGATGTCTAAGGTCTACGCCTTTCTCTCCATCAATAACCTTTATTCGACAACGACCCATTAAATGTAATTCAACGTTTTTGTGATCGTATTTCATAAGGCGTTGATTCACTCTGAAACCAGAGGGAGTTACCCAAGTTATTTCTTCAGCTCCTTCCTTAATTGCATTAGAAACCTCTGACTCTATCCATCGCATAACTCTCATAGGGCCTGGTACGACTAGCTCCATGGCATCTCGTACTGCTTTTACTATTTGAGTTAGCTCGTCTTTATCAACCTCGACATCAATATCATTAAATGCATCTCTTATATACTGCCTATTGCTAAAGGGTTTAGCATTGTAGGGTATTGTCATCGTAGTCCTTTTGGTTTTTTTTCTATCCCAATAAGGTTTTAAACGATCAGGTATATTTGGACGACTTACATCAGCTATAACTTGATATGCATCTTGAGGTTTATTGCTTGGCATTACATTGACCAAACATGCTGTGGACTTATCCCTTGCTAGACCAGCCAGTATCTGTAGACCTGAGCATGTAGCATCAGTTGCCACTGGTAGACCAGTAGTTGGTTTACCAGTCATTACTACGTCATAGTATTCCTTACACGCAGCTAAGAATTGCCAAGGTTCGTCAGCTGCTTCCCAGTCTCCAATATTATTAATTGGATCTGTAGCAACTCTGATAATTAATTGTATATTCTCTACTTTAGCGACCCAATCAAGTCGCTCCTCCATAGTCGCTTTATCAAGACCATAAGTAGTAGATACTTGAAAAGCTAACCA
>Ga0160422_10000361_pt1 | contig 27184 bp, 29 predicted proteins | sample Fk160mmetaG_FD_108192 | JGI IMG/M metagenome (GOLD analysis project Ga0160422, IMG submission 108192) | Marine microbial communities from the Central Pacific Ocean - Fk160115 60m metaG | ecosystem: Environmental > Aquatic > Marine > Oceanic > Photic zone | place: The Central Pacific Ocean...
CAGAGGACCATGTGCACTCGACCAGTGGACTTTAAATCTTCGTGCAATTGCTTCAATTGAATTTCGCTTTCTGCCTTAATTGAAAAACGAAAACTTTGATACTTCCCATTCTTACTCGCTGTAACCCGCAACCCTTTTTTATCGTAACCCTTACAATGGCGTTTCACGATCTCTTCAAGGATCGATACAAAACCATCGCAGGTATCCGCAATAACAGACATATGGTAACTATCACATGGAAATTCGATTGTTGCCTTGCCCGACTGGAGCTCATCAGTCATAGCAGCGCAACCTCTCATCATAAGCGTCCTGTAACGCCAAAAATATCGAAGTCAACTCACCATCTCCCACACAACCACCTGGATTGAGCGCAACGATAGGCATCAAGCCTCTGGTTGAACTTGATAAAAAAATACCATCTGCCTCTGGGAGGGAATCTACCCGAATATTATCCTCGACTACTGATATTCCAAGCGAATGTGCAATTTCAATCACGAGATGCCTCGTAATTCCGGGCAAAATCAGATCGCTTAGCGGTGGGGTTACCACCTTTTGTCCTCGAATCACGAAGACATTTGATGTGGAAGCCTCTGTCACGTATTCGTCACGGTATAAAATGGCTTCCTGTGCATCAGAATCACGAGCTTCTTGCATTAGTAAGACATTACCAAGCAGAGCAACCGACTTGATGTGGTTCTTTCGCCAGCGGATATCAGGTCTTACAATTGCTTGAGAAGCGGTCTGAGGAATAGCTTCAAATTCGCTAATTGTAATGAAAATTGTTGGCGATACGGTTGATGGAAAGGCATGATCTCTAACGTCTGCGGTGCCGCGGGTAACTTGTATGTAAATTTTCGCGGTAGAAAAATGGACTTTTTTTGTCAACCGGTCGACGTCAGTAAATACCTGCTCAATTGACGTCTCGAGACCGATTGAATCGAGGCTTGATCGCAATCGCTGAGCGTGAAGCGACTTCGCTCGGATTCTACCATCGACCTGTGCCATGACCTCGTAAACACCGTCACCAAACATGAAGCCTCGATCCATTGGAGAAATCCGCGCTTTGTTTAGCGGCATTAGGACTCCGTTGAGGCAACACCAGTTCATGCAAAAAGTCTCAACACATAGTCCACAAAGCGTTTGAAAATCCCACCCTCTGGAACGGCGTTTGCAGCAGCGACAGGTGATTCCGCAAGTATGCGTTCCCCGAGCATTATTTTGACAGTTCCCACTGCAACGCCCGATTCTAACGGAGCATCAAGACTATCTGGAGCGTCAAGGATTGCCTGAATCGATGGCTCGCGACCAAGCGGCAACGTCACATATAATTCTTCCGTTGGAGCAAGATCAACCGACTCAACTTCACCAAACCATACTTTACGACTACTTTCAGGTAAAGGCTGACCCGCTTTAAATAGGGTCTGTCCGCTAAAATATCTAAATCCGTATTGCAGTAATTTAGTCGTCTCTTGCTCACGAGACTTTTCAGTCGCCGTTCCCATAACCACAGAAATTAGACGAAAACCTTCTCGTACTGCACTAGCAACTAAACAGTAGCCTGCCTCTTCTGTATGACCTGTTTTTAGTCCGTCGACACCAAGCTCACGGAATAAAAGATTGTTTCTGTTAGGTTGCTTAATACCGTTGTAGGTAAAGTTCTTTTCACTGTAAATCGCATAAGTCTCCGGGAAGTCACGAATAGTCCGAGCGGCAAGGATTCCAAGGTCTTTGGCAGTTGTATGATGCCCCTCTTGGGGCAGGCCTGTGGAATTTTTAAATTGTGTATTGGTCATCCCAATGCTTATAGCTGTTTGATTCATAACATCAGCAAAGACATCTTCAGAGCCCGCAATATATTCTGCTACAGCGACACTTGCATCATTACCCGACTGAATAATGATTCCTCGCAAAAGATCCTCCAACCGAACTTTCGTCCCTTCACGAATAAACATACGCGATCCGCCTGTTTTCCATGCTTTGACACTAATAGGCACTTTATCCGAAAAGCTAGCTCGGCCCTCTGCAATTTCGCGTTCCGCAATATAGGCTGTCATCATTTTAGTCAATGAGGCCGGCGGGAGTGGCTGATCAGCATTATGCTCCACCAATACCTCGCCATTGGTGGCATCTATTAGAAGATACCCAGATGCCTTTAATTCGGGCGCCGCCGGTATTGGTGGACCATTCCCGAGTACTTCTGTTAATGGAACATTGGCCTCAGCAGCCAAACTGAATACATATATCAGACCTATCCAAAAGAGACGCACTCAACTCTCCTCGCATTACTTTTTACTTCATGATCGATTTTTGCGGTGTCCAACCGAGCATCACCAATTTTTCATAAATCGCACGTTCAACACTTAAATCAAGTTTTGGTAATACCTGTACCCTGAACAATCCGAATCCATTTGCCTCTACACGCACGCTCGCTTGTTCTTTTGGGATTGCACTACGAATTTGACTAGCCAGTTTTTGGGCCTGCTCCTCCGTGGACACAGCCGTTACCTGAAAGACAGATTGGAGTACTTTAGCTAGAGGGTTTGCAATTAGAGAAGTATTAGCAGCTGGAACCGTCAAAACTTCATAACTGACCTCTACTGTGCCGTTCTCTGAGAACCCAAGCCGTTCAGCTGCTGCCCAAGATAGATCAAGGACTCTTCCCTCTTTGAAAGGACCTCGATCATTAACGCGGACCACCAAAGATTTATCATTTTCAAGATTAGTTACGCGGATCCAAGCCGGAATCGGTATTGTTTTGTGGGCCGCGGTAAACTGAAACATATCGAACGGTTCGCCCGATGATGTGAGCCGGCCGTGGAACTTACGACCATACCAGCTCGCAATCCCAGTCTCTTCGAATCCAAGTCTGACCGGCTTAACCTTGTATGTAATGCCGTCCACAAGATAGCTTTCAGGATTACCATACCGAGACAAGGGTTCTGGCTTTGCTTCGGGTTCGGGCAATGCGGTAATATCGACCGAACTTATCAAAGGCGGACCATCTGGAACCTCTTGAATCAATCCTTCCGTTTCGGATGGTTCAATACTATCTATCCAATCTTTAACATTAGAGCAACCAGCTAAAAAACTTAAACCAAGCACGAATAGAGTTCGACTCACAGAGCCAGTTCCTTCGCAATCTCTTGAGATAATTGAGTAACGGCCATAGCATACAGCGGAGACCGGTTATATCGAGTGATGACATAAAAGTTTTTTGTAACGGCCCAGAACTCATCGCCTTTAACTCCATGCAAGCCAAGCACATCGAGCGGGAGTTGAGCCCATGCGGCGGGAATGCCTTGAACGCCTTGTTCCATCAATTCAGAGCCCGTTTCTTTAATGACGATGGCAGATTCCATTTTCTTCACACTAGAGGCCGCATTAGAAACAACACTCGCAACTCCATAAGTATTATCCCAACCATGCCTCATAAGATAATTCGCGATCGAACCAATCGCATCGACTGGGTTATCGATCAAATCGCGCCGACCATCATTATCAAAATCAATCGCGTAAGCCAAATAACTAGATGGAATAAATTGGCCAAATCCCATAGCCCCAGCATAAGAACCTTTCAAATCGGTCACACTTAAATTCTCTTCCCTAGCAAGAAGAAACAGCGACTCTAACTCACCCAAAAAGAATTTAGCCCGTTTCGGATAATCCAATCCTAGAGTTGCCAATGCATCAAGGGCCCGAAAACTACCTTTATTTCTACCGAAATAGGTCTCAACGCCAATAATCGCCAGAATCACTTCAACCGGAACACCTAACTCCAGCTCTGCCCGCGCAAGAGTTCTTTTGTGCCTCTGATAAAAGCTTTTTGCCGCCAGTACCCTCGGTCGCTTCAGAAAGATAGCACGATAATCCCTCCACTTTTTTCTCTCTGCTGGGCGATTCATAGCGTTTATGACTGCATCCAACCGCTTCGCTTCCGACATCAATGTCAGTACCTCGTTGGAATCCAGCCCCTTAGCTGCTAGACGCTTAACCATCGCCTTCACTTCAGAGCGTTCAGCATAATTGGGGTTTGCAAACGAGAGAGATGGTCCAAGTATACCAACAACAATAATGATCGTCTGAATTATGCGCACTATGACTCCCCTGAAAGTACCCTGCTAGTCCTCTGCATTGACATAATTAAACCAAATCCGATTAATAATGAAACGACAGATGTACCACCATAACTAATTAACGGTAAGGGAACACCTACCACTGGCAAAACTCCACTAACCATTCCCAAATTTACAAAAACATAAACAAAGAAAGTTAATGTTATTGAACCGGATAGAAGGCGGCCAAAATTACCTGTTGCTCGCATGGTCAAGGCAAGGCAGCGGCCCAGAATTAAGGCATACAAAGTCAACAGCAAACCTATCCCCAAGAACCCCATTTCCTCACCAATAACCGCGACAATAAAATCTGTATGAGACTCCGGTAGGAACTTAAGCTGCGCCTGCGTGCCAGCAGCGTAACCTTTACCGAACAAACCACCAGAACCAAGTGCGGTCATTGCCTGAATAGTGTTCCAACCCGCCCCAAGGGGATCGCTCTGAGGATCTAGAAGAGTCATCACCCGTGTTCTTTGATAATCACGCATTACCATCCAAAGTACCGGTAATGATGCAACCGCTAAACTTCCCAGTATAGCTAAAAGTCGCCACGATATTCCGGCCAAGAAAATCACGAAAAAACCAGATCCGGTTATGATGATACTCGTCCCTAGGTCAGGTTGCTTTGCGATCAATGTAACAGGTACCGCTATAAGAAAAGCAGCGATAATTAACTGAGACAGCTTCGGGGGGAGTTTTTGTCGCGTAAACCACCACGCAAGCATAGCCGGCAACGCAAATTTCACCAGCTCAGATGGCTGGAACCGGGGGAAACCTGGCAGATCCAACCATCGCTGTGCGCCCTTTACATCAACACCTATAAATAAGACAGCAACCAGTAAAAATGCAGACAACGCGAAAACGAATGGCGTAATGCGGATGACTAGGTCCTGGCGCACTTGCGATACAACAATCATAATGCCCAAGCCAGCTAGCACGTGAGCGGCCTGTCGAAGGACAAGTGAAATATTTTGGCCAGACGCTGAGTAGAGGACGATCAGACCATACAACGCTGTGATTATAACAACCAATGTTAACAAAGGATCAACTCCATAGCGCTGCGCGAATCGCTTTGGTCGGAAAGACTCGATATGCCCGATTTCAGTTGCGGCCAGCATTTTTATATCCTAATAGTTGATTGTTAATGCGGGTAACGTAAGAAGAGTCGGGGGGAATGGATCCCGCATTTCGCCTGAGCAGCCAATAATCAAAGATTTGTCGTGCGACCGGTGCCGCTGTCGTGCCACCCGAGCCACCATTTTCGATAATTAAAGCGATAACGATGCTCGGAGCATGCGCTGGAGCAAATCCAACGAATAAAGCATGATCGCGTAAACGTTCATCAATTTCAGATGCCTCATACTCTTCCTCCTGTCCGATGCTAAAAATCTGTACTGTCCCTGTCTTACCCGCAATTCGATAATTGAGACCTTTCCCGGCGCCTCTTGCCGTTCCGTTCTCGTTATGGAGCACACCCTCCATAGCATCAATCATACGTTCCCAATCTACGGGCTCGCCAATTGGCACAGGGGCCCCGGCATCCAAGTCCTCAAGTACAGAAAAATGTGGGTCGATGAAATTTCCACGACGCGCCAACGCAGTGGTTGCAGCTGCTAACTGAAGAGGGGTGGTTACCCAAAACCCCTGACCAATACCAGAAATGACAGTTTCTCCTTGGTACCAAGATTGATCTCTCACTGCGCGTTTCCAAGCACGGCTAGGCAAGATTCCCGGTGAGTCGTCTTGAACGTCACGACCTTGACGGCGACCAAAACCGAACCATTTCATCCCTTCTGACATCTGATCAATTCCTAGCTTGTTGGCCATGTAATAGAAGTAGGTATCGACTGACTCAATGATTGCTTTGTCCATAGTAACAATGCCGTGGCCCCACTCTTTCCAATCCCGATATTTGTGGTCATTTCCCGGTAACTGAAAAAAACCTCGAGAAAAATATTCTGTTTTCCAACTCACCGCGCCGTAGTGCAATCCGACCAGACCAAGCATTGGTTTAATCGTTGATCCTGGCGGATATTGGCCACGTAATGCTCGGTTAAATAACGGAGTATCGCGGTTCGATTGAAGGGCTTTGTATTCAGCCTGGCTAATCCCACCGATAAATGAGTTTGCGTCATAGGTTGGGGTGCTCGCGAGCCCCAAAATACCACCATTCAGCGGATCAATCGCAACAATAGCCCCCCGGCTGTTCCCTAGCACCTCATACAATTTTGCAGTCAAACCAATGTCTAAATGTAACGGAATATTAGAACCGGGTTTGGGATCCTCGCGTTCAACAGCACGCATAATTTGGCCCCGAGCGCTGGTCTCAACACGTTCGACACCAACCTGACCAAGCAATATGTCTTCATATGCTTTTTCTACACCTAGCTTTCCGATAGTATTCGTACCTGCATACCTTCTTTCGTCAACATTTTTAAGTTCATTCAAAGATAGGCGACCCACATATCCAAGGCTGTGAGCGGTCAGGCCTCCATACGGATAATATCGTGTCGGTCTCGCTTTAATTTCGAGGCCCGGGAAACGAAATAAGTCAACGGCTATCCGAGCGGTATCCGACTCCGACAAATCATCCTTAACCACCACAGGATCACGTGGTCTTCGCCGCGATTTAAAATTTTTTGCGAATCGCTCCGCATCGCCATCTGAAAAATCGATACGCGATCGTACTTCAGCAATAGCTTTATCGAGATCATCGAATTCCTCAGGTATAATCAACAATTGCAGGTTAGGCCGGTTCTCTGCCAACACTATACCATTCCGATCAGTGATCAGACCTCGAGCGGGCCCCACGGGCAAGGTTTGTAAACGATTAGCCTCCGATGCAGTCTGAAATCGCTCTGTTTCAATCAGCTGAAGCCAAATTAGACGACTCAGCAGAAGTAATAAGAGAAAGCCACCGAAAAATGCAGCAACCAACACTCTTCCATGAATCAGATTTTTTTCACGAACTCCAGTCGAAAGCTCCAATCTCAACTCCTATGGTATGGGTGTCCTCGGCGGACGCTGTCAGCTCGGTACAATTGTTCCACCACGATAATTCGAGCTAGCGGGTGCGGAAAAACATGTCTAGAGAGGCTCCATTGACTATCTGCTCGCTCCCACATTCCCTCGCACCAGCCATCGGCACCACCTAAGGCAAAGACCAATGAGCGACGAGTTAGTTCCCATCGTGTTAGTTGTTCCGCTAGCTCAACTGTAGAGTATGACTGGCCTCTCTCGTCAAGAAGCACCAAGAAGTCGTTCGGTTTCAATCGATGTAACATCTTTTTTCGATGCTCTTCCCTGGCTGCAGTTCCTCCCTTTTTTGAAGCTGGAAGTTCTTCTAGGATAAGCTTGAACTGATGACGAAATCGGGACAGATATTCGGTGCATGCAGTCTGCACCCAATCTGGCATTTTCTGTCCGACGGCAATAAGCCTCGCGCCAGCCATTAGGCCTCACCACTGTCTTCGAGTCCTCGAATCCGACGCTCCCATAATCGCTCGAGATCGTAAAACTCTCGAATTGGTGGTTGCATCACATGAAGGACGACAGAATCAAAATCAACCAAAACCCACTCCGCCACATCGGTACCCTCACGTCCCAACGCGACAACACCATATTTTTTTTTCATCGCTTGAACAACGTGATCAGCCAGTGATTTTACATGCCGACTCGATGTGCCGCTGGCAATGACCAACCAGTCAGTTACAGATGTTTGACCTCTCACATCGATAATTCTAATTTCAATAGCCTTTAGATCCTCTAAAGCATCGACTATCAGGCGGCTTAGTTCAGGTTTTTCAATCATTCAGGATCCTGATACAGGTCATGTTTGACAATATAATCCGCAACATTTAAGGGAACGGGAAGTTGTTTAGCACCTCTCGCAATCAAGTTACGTACCAGAGTCGATGAAACAAAGAGATCTGGCGTTTGGAGCCTGATCAAGTTACCGCTTGGCAGGTTATCCAGAAGAGCGTCATCGACGATCTCATTCATTTCTGCCAGCACAGAGGGTATGCCGATATGCTCGCCGGCTCGATTCAAAATGCAGACATTACAAAGCAATGGCACTGTCCTTGGTTTATACCAAATATCCATTTTTCTAATAGCATCTGCACCAAGAACGAGCACAAAAGATTCATCATTCCCAAACTGCTCTCGTAAAACGTTCAAAGTATCGACCGTATAGCTAGGGCCCGGTCGTTCAAACTCAATTCGATTAATCTTGATACCCTTAAGATGACCCATAGCAAGGTGCACCATTTCCAATCTATGGGTTGCCGAGACTTCACTGTTACGGTGAGGCGGCCGACTGTTGGGTATCACGTGGATAGTAGCACTCGGAAAGGTAACTCGTAATTGATCTACCATAGCAACATGACCATCGTGTACGGGGTCGAAGGTCCCTCCGAATAAAACCTGCACTACGTGCGCACCTGGCCTTCTCCGAACACAATCCACTTCTGATTAGTCAATCCCTCAAGCCCAACAGGGCCTCGGACATGAATTCGATCAGTCGAGATTCCAATCTCAGCGCCTAACCCATACTCAAAACCATCTGCAAATCTCGTCGAAGCATTAGCTATAACAGAAGATGAGTCTACCGCTCGCATAAATTGTCGAATCGTTCTGTAGCTCTTTGAAACTATCGCGTCCGTGTGATGAGAACCGTAGGTATTAATATGTCTTATCGCCTCTTCGACAGACTGCACTACTTTTATTGCAACAATTGGTGCTAGATACTCTTCATACCAGTCCTCTTCATGAGCTTCTCTCGCTGTAGAAATCACTGAGCAAACAATTTCACAGCCGCGAACCTCTACCTCATATTGCTCCAAAAGTTCATTTAACTCTGGAAGTAATACATGTGCTACCGCCTCATGAATTAGAAATGATTCAGCTGCATTGCACACCCCATATCGATGAGTCTTCGAATTTTCCAAAATACGGAGAGAAGTGGCTGTATCACTCTCCGCGTCAATATAGACATGACAATTACCATCTAGGTGTTTAATTAGAGGAATACGAGCATCCCTAGCGACACGCTCTATCAGCCCCTTGCCACCGCGCGGAATGATTACATCACACATCGGATCTTCACCACCAATCATCGCACCAACAAAATCTCTATCCGCTGTTGGCGCAATCTGAACACATGCATCGGGCAAGCCTACCGCTCGTAACCCTGTCTCAATACATACGGCAATAGCCTGATTAGAATGAAAAGCCTCGCGGCCGCCTCTTAGGATGCAAGCGTTCCCTGACTTGAGACACAGAGCAGCTGCGTCCATTGTCACATTTGGTCGAGATTCATAGATAATTCCGATGACGCCGAGCGGTTGTCGCATAAGACCAACTTCGATGCCGGAAGATTTTTTCGTAACCTGAGAGATTTCTCCAACAGGATCCGGAAGAGCAACAATTTGTTCAACACCACGAATCATTGCGTCGATTCGCTCGTCATTTAGCTGAAGTCGATCGAGGAGTGCCTCGTCTAGCCCCTGTTTTTGACCAGCTTGTAGATCTCGAGAGTTAGCTGAGAGAATCTGTTTTTGATTCACAATCATGGAATCGCGAATGGCCAAGAGTGCGTCATTTTTTTTACTCGTTGAAGCGATTGCAACGACCTCTCTGGCTGCTAATGCCCCATCAGCTATGTATCGATAATCCATAGTAGCTCCACCGTGCTCACTCAATTATATAGCGGCTTCACTCAAGAAATCAGGCGTCTCGACCCTGAATTTGAAGTTTTGCGACTTCGGACTCGAGCTCCCAAAGTCGCTTCCCTGAGTCCTGCATTTCGAAAAACGACTGTTTCACTTCGTTATCAAATGGCAACAACTCGGTTAACCGAGCACCGACCTCGCTAGCATCTGTATAATCAATTTCGCTGTAGAGGCCACGAACTGTGGGATGCATTTGCAAGCTTTTAAGGAGTCCAACTAGACCTGCGTGCTCGACCGAAACCTCATCACTTGACTCTAGAGGCAAATCCACGGCATCAACAAGCCACAGTCCATCCTCACGTTGCCTTGGATTAAACAGCTGCTGCTTACGCTCCCCGACAGCTAAAATGCCAAGGAGTCCATTATCCAAACGATCAAAGTCACGAATTGACACCTCACATCCAAGATCTGCGAATCCCTCAGACCGCGCCATGGTTACGATAAAATGTTCACCATCCCGCATACATTGACCAACCATATCAAGGTATCTCGCCTCAAAAATTTGTAGCGGAAGACGCCCTCCTGGAAACAACACTAGGGGAAGGGGAAACAGTGGTTTAGTCACGGTCACCTCTGGTTGGAGCGATTCGAGTATCATTTGGTACATCTTGCGGTTATTTTTAATTTTTTCAACACTCAGTCAACCTCGCTACCAGACGGCTTTGAATCCCAGAAAATCCGCCATTCGACATAAAAATAATTTGACCAGATGCCTGCTGAACTAGTTGCGTTTCGAGCGCCAACATATCTCGAACTACCACCGATGTTCCGTCGGCTCGCAACAACAAACCCACATCCCAAGTTGTAGTTTCGGGCAATACCCAGTAGACAAAGTCAGCACAAGCGGCTGATGCCAAAAGAGCCTCGCCATGAACACCCGCCTTCATGGTATTTGACCGCAGCTCAATCACAGCAATAAGAGAGGTCCCTTCTTTAGGCAAGGCATCGAGAGTATTTGCTATTGCAGTCGGATGGTGTGCAAAATCATCCCATACTTTCACAGATTCATTCTCAAATAATAAATTCAGACGTCGAGCAACTCCCCGAAATTCGCCGAGAGCAGAAAATGCTCGATCTACGGGCACATCAACGACGTGGGCCATTGCGACAGCCAATTCTGCATTTTGCGCGTTGTGTAACCCCCGCAATGGCCACTCAATCTTCATATCCAATCCGGCAGCTAACAGGTGGTTGCCGTTGCTTGTGAAATCGATCGCTGTACCCTCGCCGATTGAAACCTGATTAGACCAACAACCTTTATTCAAGACACGCTTTATCGAATCAATACCTACCCTACTGATGACAAAACCAGAGCGCGGGATACGACGGATCGCATGATGAAACTGTGTTTCAATATCATTAAGATCCGAAAAAATATCCGCATGATCAAATTCAAGGTTGTTGATACCAAAAACATCGGCATGGAAATGGATAAATTTTGAGCGTTTATCAAAAAACGCCGTATCATATTCATCGGCTTCGACGACAAAGATCGCTCCTGCCCCTCTTCGAGCCGAAATACCAAAGTTTTCTGGCACGCCTCCCACCAAAAAACCGGGGTCCAACCCCTCATGCTCTAAAATCCAAGCAAGCATACTCGTAGTGGTTGTCTTACCGTGAGTGCCAGACACTGCGAGCACCGTCATATCTGAGGTCAAACGCCCAAGTAATTCGGGGCCGGAAATAAAAGGAATCTTACGGTCAAGGATCGCTTCAACTAGTGGGTTTCCACGGGACATTGCATTCCCAATAACCACAAAGTCTAGATCGCTCGATAGTTTAGCGGGGTCATATCCCTCCTGCAGAGCAATCCCCGCTTCTCGCAATTGATCAGACATCGGTGGATATACGTGCTGATCTGATCCGGTCACTTGCCAACCCTGTTGATTACAAATTTGTGCTAGTCCGCCCATGAAGGTGCCACAAATCCCGAGGATATGAATCTTCAACGTTTGTGCTCTCACTACCTCTTGAAAGGGCATAGTGGCATCACGAAGTGAAAACGGCAATTTTAAGCGTTATCCCATGCTACATGAGCAATTTGAGCTCGTATCGCTTGAAATACTTCGCAAACCACCGGACACTTGCGCCGGTCAGCGCATCAACTTAATCATCAACTATCTGAGGATTCTATGAGCTTCAATAACATACCCGCGGGGAAGGACATTCCGAACGACATTTTTGTCGCTATCGAAATTCCTTCCAATTCCGCCCCTGTCAAATATGAGATCGAAAAAGACTATGATGCTCTATTTGTAGATCGCTTCATGGCCACTCCGATGTTCTATCCCACAAATTACGGATACATCCCAAGTACACTATCTGATGATGGCGATCCTTTAGATGTACTAGTCGTGACGCCTTACCCAATACAAGCAGGCTCAGTAATCCGCTCTCGTCCTGTTGGTATTCTTGATATGAGTGATGAAGGAGGCCGTGATTCAAAAATTCTTGCTGTCCCACACGGTAAACTGACCACGTTATATGCAGAGATCAGAGAACCTCAAGATCTAGGTTCTCTATTACTCGAACAAATTGCGCACTTCTTTGAAAATTACAAGGATCTTGAAGCTGGTAAGTGGGTCAGGGTTGATGGCTGGCGGGGAGCTGACGCCGCTCGCGATGCTATAATCGCATCTGTAGAGGCCGCAAAAAAGCAATCAGCCTAGTGTGAGCAATGCACGCAGATCAGAAATGGCTGCGTGTGCTCTTGCGATGTAACTTGCCATCACAAGTGAATGGTTGGCAAAAATACCAAATCCGGATCCGTTGAGAATCGTCGGTGACCAAACAGTCTGTTGGGTAGCCTCGAGTTCCCGGACAACCTGTTTCAAAGACACTCGTGCATTCTTATCATCTAATACAGCGCCAAAATCTCTCTCTACCGCACGAAGGATATGAAGTAGCGCCCATGCGGAACCACGAGCCTCGAAGAAAACATCATCAATCTTCATCCAAGGGGTCTTAATCACGCGTTCCGATACGTCCAGCGTGGATTGATTGGCCGCAGGGTCGCCAGCAAGATCTGTATTAAAACGTGCCTGACCCACGCTTGCTGAAAGCCTCTGACTCAGTGAACCAAGACGTGTTTCAACATCGGCTAAGTAATTACGCAAATTATCGGCACGGGCGTATACTTGAGCGTTTTCCCCTGGCGTTGCCAGTCGAATCTGATATGACTGAAGTGACTTCAATGCTTTCTTGTAACTCGACTCTGCCGAAGGAAACCATTTCTGACTGTCATAGTTTAAAGCCGGCTCAGCAATAACCAAGTCCCTATCCTCTGTCGATTGTGATTGACTTCTCGACAGATCTTTACGTAGGGCACGAGCCAAGTCTCTTGCTTGGACTAGAACACCAAATTCCCAATTAGGCATGTTGTCCAGCCATAATCCAGGTGGAGTGACATCATTCGTTAAGTATCCACCGGGTTTTTCAAGCAACGTGTCGGTAATGAAAATAAGTGTACCAACCGTCGCATTCCCGATTGTTAGCCTCTGATCAGACGGCGCCGTGGTAGCAAGAATGTCATCTATGGGGCTTTGCTCAGCAGGTTGGCTCCAGTGAATTCCGAGAAGTGCTGCACCTAACGAATATAATAAGAACGCACCGATACTAGCAGCCAGCCAGGTCGATTGAGCACCTAGGTTGGTCAGACGGGTTTTAAATAATTCAAGCATGCTTAATTCTGTTCTCTTGGACCGTGACAGCGAGTATTATGTTGCAATATGACGTCCGGAGGACCCCAGTGCAACGCGTTATATTAGCTCTCCTTTTTATAGCCAACGTTTTAACTGCGTCAATTGCGCAAGCTCAAGGCCCGTTCGGTTCGAGTTTTGGTGGATCCGATTTGTTGCCCGCAGCACGAGCATTTACGGTGTCACACCCTGAAGCGAATGTCATCGAAATTAGTATCGCCGATGGGACCTATCTTTACGACGAGCGAACGATTGTTCAAGACGACGCCGGAGCCGTCCTTAGGACCTCGCGGTCAGTAACCGAAATATACGACGACCCACTTTTTGGCCCAACACCAATCCACAGGAATAAGTTGCGTATGGTGGTAACTGATGCACCAACCCTAATGGTACTTACCTTTCAAGGGTGTGCAGATATTGGATTCTGCTATCCGCCGCAACAAACAGAACTGTCATTTTCGCGTTAAATCACGCAAAATAGCGCCAGTTTCGATGAAGTTGTGGTGATTTTATGCCTAAAGTGCTCATACTGAACGGTCCCAATCTGAATTTGCTCGGACGTCGAGAGCCAGATATCTATGGCACGACGAAGTTGGACGATCTTGAAACAATACTGGGATCAAATGCTCCCCGAGGCATGCAACTTAGCTTCTTTCAAACCAACCATGAAGGTGAAATGATCGAGCGTATTCAGCAAATAATGGATACCCCCGTCGAGGGGGTCGTCATCAACCCCGCGGCATGGACCCATACCAGTGTTGCGATCCGCGATGCCCTGGTTGCAATAAATACGCCTCTGGTCGAGGTACACATTTCGAATATCCATGCTCGCGAAGCATTTAGACGTCACTCCTACGTTTCGGATATCGCATTAGCGGTTATCGCTGGTTGTGGGATTCAGGGCTATGCGTTCGCTCTTGAGACGTTGAATCAAAAGTTGAAAGGCTAGGCTAGAATTATGGATATTCGAAAAATCAAAAAACTAATCGAATTGCTCCACGACACGGATGTAGCTGAAATTGAAATCTCCGAGGGCGAAGAAAGCGTACGAATCACCCGTGGTAGTTCTGATCAAGTGGTCGTACAAAACCCACAAACCAATTGGCCATCCGCAAGTCTCCCAACACAACCCGTCGGGTCGATGACGATGGAGCAAACTGCTCCAGCAACTGCGGGCCCATTAGGACACCATGTGAAGTCACCGATGGTAGGCACATTTTATCGCTCTCCATCTCCAAATACAGCCGCTTTCATCGAAGTCGGCAGTGAAGTAAGCCCTGGTGATACCATTTGCATCGTCGAGGCAATGAAAATGATGAATCCGATTGAAGCCGATAGGTCCGGGAAAGTGCTCGACATTCTTGTAGAGGATGGCGATCCCGTCGAATTCGATCAGCCGCTGGTAGTGATCGGGTAATTCAATGTTTGAAAAAATCGTCATTGCCAACCGGGGTGAAATTGCGCTTCGAATACTGAGAGCATGCCGTCAACTTGGCATTCAATCTGTGGCTGTGCATTCCGTCTGCGATCGTAACCTGAAACACGTAAAGCTCGCTGACGAGGCCGTATGTATCGGACCGAACCCCTCAGGCCAAAGTTATCTAAACGTGCCAGCAATTATCGCGGCAGCTGAGATTACTGATGCACAGGCAATCCATCCTGGTTACGGTTTTTTGGCTGAGAATGCAGATTTCGCAGAACGTGTTGAACAGTCAGGCTTCACGTTCATTGGCCCATCTGCCTCGACTATTCGAGTAATGGGGGACAAGGTTGCTGCAATTCAAACGATGCGAGCGGCGAATGTGCCTACCGTCCCGGGCTCAAACGGTTCCTTAGGTGATGACGACGCGGAAAACCGTGAAATTGCAAGAAAAATCGGTTTCCCCGTCATCGTGAAAGCAGCAGCAGGCGGCGGTGGCCGAGGTATGCGGGTTGTTAATACCGAATCCGACCTTTTGACGTCAATTCAAATCACCAAATCCGAGGCTAAAGCGGCTTTCGGTGACGCAACCGTCTATCTCGAAAAGTTTCTTGAAAAGCCGCGCCACGTTGAAGTGCAAATCTTGGCTGACAAACATGGTAATGCAATTCATCTTTTCGACCGCGATTGCTCACTGCAACGTCGTCATCAAAAAGTATTGGAGGAAGCACCAGCTCCTAAAGTCGATTCAAGAGCGCGTGCGCGAGTTCTTGAGGCTTGCATTACAGCCTGTAAAAACATGGGCTACGTCGGTGCCGGTACATTTGAGTTCTTGTATGAAGACTCGAAATTTTACTTTATTGAAATGAATACGCGCGTGCAGGTTGAGCATCCTGTGAGTGAAATGGTTACGGGCGTTGATATCATCCAGGAACAAATTTCAGTTGCTGCTGGTAACGCCCTATCAGTCACGCAAGACGAAATTAAACTTAACGGGCACGCTATTGAGTGCCGCATCAACGCAGAGAATCCAGATACATTCCTACCGAGTCCTGGATTAATTTCAAGGTATCACCCGCCCGGTGGTCCAGGCGTTCGTGTTGACTCGCATATCTATTCGGGCTATCCGGTTCCACCATACTACGACTCAATGATCGCTAAGTTCATTACCCATGGTGCTAACCGCAAAGAGGCGTTGAAGCGGATGGAGATAGCGCTATCAGAATCATTGATTGATGGTATTCAAACAAATATCCCGCTGCAGCAAGATATTGTGACGGATGAAAAATTTTTAAGCGGTCCCGTGAGCATCCACTACCTTGAGACAAAATTAGGCCTATCATGACTCAACTGCGGCAACTCACAGTTTTAGCCGCAGGCAATCAAGTAGAACTCCTTGAAGAACTCTTATTTTTGGCAGACGCTCAAGCAGTGACTTTAGTCGATCATGGCGACACGCCCATTCTCGAACCGCCGGTTGGGGGCCACCCAGTGTGGCCGCAGACTAAAGTTAATGCGCTATTTTACGATGAAAGACCGCAGTCTCAAATCCTCAAAGACATAGCGATCTACCTTCGGCGCGCAAATATTTTGATCGAGCTGCCCAAAGAACTGGCACCGCTTCCTAATCAAGATTGGGTTAAGGCATCCCTTGACTCTTTCAAACCAATCAAAGTCGCCAGTTTCTGGATCAAACCGTCATGGAATGAAGATCCAGTTCCTGAGGAACTTACATTACTGAATCTGAATCCTGGGCTCGCATTTGGAACGGGTATGCATCCGACGACTCAGCTTTGTCTTGAGTGGCTCAGCGCACACCCTCCCTCGGGGCAAACTATAATGGACTTTGGATGTGGATCAGGGATTTTAGGCATCGCAGCTGGCTGCCTAGGTGCAGGCCAAGTAAGCGGCTATGATATCGATCCTCAAGCTCTCATCGCGACTAAGCAGAATGCGGGTCTGAATCACCTTGCAGTAGAAACACTGTTACCAAACCAGATAATAGGGAGTACATATGACGTTGTTATTGCCAATATCCTTGCAAACCCATTGATCGAGCTTGCGAGTACGCTACATGAACTCACAGGACGAGGTGGCAAAATAGTGTTAGCTGGTCTGTTAGATGAACAAGCCGATCAAGTAAGGGCTGCTTATCCTGCATTCGCCTTTGACTCTGACGTATCCAAAGAAGGCTGGACTCGGCTTTCGGGAACTAAAGTCGAGTAATCGCTTTGCGTATCGGTTCACATCAATTTGATAATCCAATTTGGTTAGCACCCATGGCTGGTGTGACCGATCGCCCTGTTCGCGTTTTGTGCCGAGCACTCGGGGCGGGTATGGCAATAACCGAAATGATACACTCGGATACAAGTCTCTGGGATACAAAAAAAAGCGATCGGCGACTCGATATCCGAGATGAGCCAGGCCCAATCAGCATTCAGATAGCAGGCCATGACCCTAAAATGATGGCGAAGGCTGCTCGCGCGAACGAGGAACGGGGAGCAGATATCATCGATATCAATCTCGGCTGTCCTGCAAAAAAAGTTCTAAAAAAAGCAGCTGGCTCCGCGCTGATGCGTGACGAAGTACTTTGTGCCGAGATTTTTCGGCACGTAGTGAGTGCCGTTCAGATCCCCGTTACCGTTAAAATGAGAACCGGGTGGGATCATCTATCCAAAAATGGTCCTGTAATTGCAAAAATCGCCGAGGAACTGGGCATTCAAGCGGTTACAATGCATGGAAGAACGCGTTGCGATATGTACAAAGGCGGTGCCGAATACGACACAATTCAACGCACGCGTGAAGCGGTCCAAATTCCATTAATCGCTAATGGCGATATTACATCGACTCAGAAAGCTCGCGAGGTTTTATCCGCGACTGGAGCAGATGCGATCATGATTGGTCGCGGAACTCAGGGCGACCCGTGGCTTCCAGGAATCATAGCCGCTCAACTAGATGGTCGATCCCTATCTCGGCCCCCTCTCGACGTTCAAATCGCGACAGTAGCCAAACTCGTCCGAGAGATTCAATTATTCTATGGCGAAAAAACTGGCGTAAAAATGGCACGTAAACACATGCAATGGTTCTTAAAACGATTTGCAAATGGCCACGAAGCGTGGTCACATCTACATCCTATCGTTGACCCAGATGAGCAATATCAACGATTTATAGAACTAATAGACGGAGGAGGACTCCGCGATGGGACTGAAAGAACTGGTTAGAAAACATATTGACCAGTATTTCGAAGAGCTCGATGGTGAGATTCCACAGGATCTATACGACCTCGCAGTTGGTCAGGTGGAGCACGCTCTTCTTGAGGCTACGCTACATCAAAGTAATAACAACCAATCGAGAGCAGCCGAGATGCTTGGCATCAGTCGCGGAACATTACGTACACGCATGAAACTTTTCGGTTTACTCTCCTAGACTGCTCGAGACCCTGGTACATTTCCGTCTTTTTTCAAGGAGGTTCTAGAAAAATGCCAGCCACTGGCTCGATTCAGGTGCGTCGAGCACTTCTAAGTGTTTCAGACAAAACAAAGTTATTGGAATTTGCTCAGGACCTCAATGATCTTGGCGTTCAGTTGGTATCCACTGGTGGCACGTTCCGTGCCCTGCGAGAAGCTGGCTTACCCGCAATTGAAGTATCATCTGTAACTGAATTCCCTGAAGTGATGGATGGTCGAGTGAAAACTTTACATCCAAAAATCCACGGAGGAATACTAGGCCGTCGCGATCGAGATCAGGATGTCATGGCTAAATATGGAATCGAAAATATCGATCTCGTATGTGTAAATCTCTACCCTTTTCGGGAAACAATTGAGAACCCTAATAAAACTCATCAAGATGCTATCGAAAACATTGATATAGGTGGCCCAGCGATGCTCCGTTCTGCGGCAAAAAATCACCAATTTGTTGGAATTGTAACGTCACCGCACCAATATGACCCGGTAGTTTCTGAGCTTAAAGCTGGCGGACTCTCATTGGAGACGCGGAAGCAACTTGCCAAAGCTGCTTTCCAGCATACTGCTGAGTATGATGGAGCAATTGCCAATTATCTGGGACGCGATGCTAATGCCGCTCACTATCCAGAAAAACTTTTTATACACTTCGAACGTGACTCAGTGTTGCGATATGGCGAAAATCCGCACCAATCAGCTGCCTTTTATCGTGATCCAGGCATCCGAGGATCTTGTGTCGGCTCCTCAGTGCAACTGACCGGTAAAGCATTGTCATTTAACAATATTGCTGACACGGATGCTGCGCTCGAATGTGTTCGTCAGTTTGATGAACCTGCATGCGTCATCGTGAAGCATTCAAACCCGTGTGGCGTCGCTGTCGATTGCTCGATACTTGTTGCTTATGAAAAAGCATTTGAGACAGACCCCACCAGCGCATTTGGCGGAATTATTGCCTTTAATCGCCCACTGGACGCTAAAACTACAGTTCGGATTTTAGAACACCAATTCGTTGAAGTAATTATTTCCCCGGGTGTTGACCAAGGAGTTGTTGAACTCTTCGAAAAAAAACCGTCTGTTCGTCTAGTCACCGTTTGTGCACTCGACAAGACCTGTGTGCAGGCTGATTATCGTCGCATTCAGGGCGGACTTCTTGTTCAAGACACCGATACAGGATCGAAAATAGAATCCGAACTCACCTGTGTCACAGAGATCAAACCAACCGCAGGACAAATGGCAGATCTATTATTTGCATGGAAGGTCGCGAAGTTTGTGAAATCAAACGCGATCATCTATGCCAAGAATTACCAAACGATTGGTGTCGGTGCAGGTCAAATGAGTCGCGTGTATTCGGCAAGAATTGCAGCCATCAAAGCACAAGATGCCAAGCTTGAAGTCGCAGGCAGCGTGATGGCCTCTGATGCGTTTTTTCCTTTTAGAGATGGAATTGATGCCGCGGCGAGTTCCGGGATAGCTGCAGTCATCCAACCCGGCGGTTCAATTCGTGATGATGAGGTCATCGATGCGGCCAACGAACATGGTATCGCAATGGTCTTCACTGAAATGCGTCACTTCCGACATTAGGGATTTATGATGAGGGTTCTTGTTATCGGTGGCGGTGGCCGCGAACATGCTCTTGCTTGGAAACTCTCACAATCATCTAGAACCAGTGAAGTGTTTGTTGTGCCCGGAAATGCGGGTACAGCGCTTGAGGAGAAAATTACCAACGTTGATCTCTCTATTTCTGATTTGGATAGCTTAGTCGCGTTCGCAGAGAACCACGCAATCGACTACACCGTTATAGGTCCAGAGGCTCCTCTTGTTGATGGTGTCGTGGATCGTTTCGAAGCAAAAGGCCTTCGGTGTTTTGGGCCACGCGCTAATTGTGCACAGCTCGAGGGTTCCAAGGCGTTTACCAAAGAATTCTTGAAACGCCACAACATTCCAACAGCAGCCTATGGGACCTTTACTGATGTTGACCAAGCACTGACCTACCTCGAAGAAGTTGGCGCCCCAATTGTTGTCAAAGCCGATGGCTTAGCTGCAGGTAAAGGTGTAATCCTCGCAAAAACTCTTGCTGAAGCAAAATCCGCTGTCCAAGACATGCTGCAAGGTAACCAATTTGGTGAGGCAGGAAATCGCGTCGTCATAGAAGAGTTCTTAACCGGCGAGGAGGCAAGCTTCATTGTAATGGTCGATGGCACAGATGTTCTACCGCTCGCATCGTCACAAGACCATAAAGCTGCCTATGACGGGGATATGGGACCAAATACAGGCGGCATGGGAGCATACTCACCCGCTCCGGTGGTTAACCAAACATGTTATAACCGCATCATGTCAGAAATCATCCAGCCAACGATTAATGGTCTTGCCGCTGATGGACTGAGATATCGAGGATTCCTCTATGCGGGAATCATGGTTTCTATTGACGGCGCGCCCCGAGTCCTCGAATACAATTGTCGTTTTGGCGATCCCGAAACACAACCAATCCTATTCCGTTTGAAAAGTGATCTACTCGACCTTGTTGAAGCAGCCTGCAATGGCGGTCTTGGAGGCCAAACTGCAGTGTGGGACTCTCGTCCTGCGTTAGGAGTTGTGATGGCAGCACCGGGCTACCCTGGCGATTATCCGAAAGGAGCTGAAATCAGCCTCGGTCAGGATACTGAAGACACCAAGATATTCCATGCAGGAACTGCAATGAACGGAGACCAGCCTGTCACATCAGGCGGCCGCGTGCTTTGTGTAACCGCACTAGGATCCAACGTTACAGAGGCTAAAGCAAAGGCCTACGAGCGGTTGGAAAGCGTATATTTTGAACGCGCCGAATATCGTACAGATATAGGATATCGAGCCGTCGAACGTGAAAGTTTTTAATCAAGTTGCAAAAAAATCTCATCTGCTACTTGAATGCTACATGACGTTATTTCTGTTCCGAAAGCATGCATACCAACACCCGCATCGCGAGCCCTCAGGCACGCATCAGAAAAGGCTGGAGCGAGCACACGATGTGTTGCGACCTCGCGAATTCCTGTATGCATCGCGACAAAAACCAAGTGGGTCTCGAGTCCAGTTGTGGCCATATCAGCCAGTAGATTCACATGCTGTATTGCACGTTGAGATGGCGCGTCGGGAAATAACCCTAAGCCCTCATCTTCGCACAATGTGACTGATTTGATCTCGACATACACAGGTCGATCTCCACGAGTTAATTGAAGGTCAAGTCGATGCGTTCCTACTGTGGGCTCACGGCGAACAAACATGACATCTGGAATCCAGAGTGAGAGATCCGTCGACGCCATCAGTTCATTCACTCGTGAAGTATTTATACAGGCGAGGCCGGAATGAACCTCGACCAATTCCCAGGAAAACTTTAGTTTCCGTCCGGGTGGTTGCCTGCGAAACCAGACTCTTGAACCCTCGTAAAGAAGCCCGGTCATACGGCCTGTATTCGCGCAATGGGCGGTTATAGTCTCTCCACCAACATCAATATCCACGAAAAATCGTTTATAACGACCGATAAACCGTCCCTCGATAAGAGCATCATGATAATTAACCATGAATAAAGCGTGCCATTCTCTCGAGTGCCTCAAGTAATCGATCTGCGGGTTGCGTATAGGCAATCCGAATCCAGGTTGGAGGCAGACTCTTTGAAAAATCGATCCCAGGCGTAACAGCAACACCAGTTTTACAAATTAATTCAGCGCAGAATTGCTGGCCATCTTTTGCAATGTCTGCCACGTCAACAAAAATATAAAAAGCGCCATCAGGCACCGCTGCAAGCTTAAATCCCATCGATTCCAAACGAGGAATTAATAAATCACGGCGCTTTTTAAGTTCACGTCTATGCATCTCAGCATCTTGCAATGCATCATGCTCGAAACAAGCAAGCGCTGCTTCTTGCGCAATTGACGGGGCACAGATGAACAAATGTTGAGCCAGCCGTTGTGTTTCCTTGACTGCGTATTCAGGAATAACGAGCCAACCCAGCCGCCACCCCGTCATATTGAAGTATTTCGAAAAACTGCCAACAACAAAATGGTGCTGAGAGATTGCCAGACTGCTTAACAAAGAATCAGTAAAGGATACGTTTTGATAAATCTCATCCACAATCAAGTGACGATTAGTGCGCTGGCACCATTCACTCATCTGCTTTAATTCGGCATGCGGAACAGCCTGACCTGTTGGATTTGCTGGATGAGCTAATATCAAGGTCCGATCCGTTTCTGTCGCTTGTTCTTCAAGTTGCGACAGGGTCGGTTGAAATTGCGTTGCAACATCAGTTTTTATCCAATGAATGTCTCCACCGACAGCTTCTACAAACCTCGGATTACATGGGTATGCGGGATCTGCCATGAGTACACGATTACCAGGATCGGTTGTAGCTGCAAAAGCCAACAAAAGCCCCCCGGATGCCCCAACAGTAATTTGAATTCTGTATGAGGGAACATCTAACCCCTTTGATGCATACCAATTCGATAACGCATCCCTTAAAGGCTCAATCCCTCGAGCATCTGTATATCGGGTCTTCCCTGCCCGTAAAGCACCACATGCACGATCAATAACCGAGGCTGATGTTGGGAAGTCAGGCTCGCCAACTTCAAGATGGATAACATCCACCCCCTGTGACTCTAGCTGCTCAGCTATTCTGACTACTTCCATCACATGAAATGGCGGTATTGCTTGAAGTCTGTTTGCTAAGGCAGGTGTCTTTATTGATATCAATGTGTTCTCCCCATCAAAGAAAGTGGTACTGTCGATCAGGTTCTGATACTTTTTCGCGTTAGATTTTTTTATATTGTGGAGTTTCGCCAACGATGGCAACGAATAAAAAAGAATCACTTTTGGGTTTTATTGAGCCTTACCAATCATCGAAAGGTGAAGAGTACATGAGCGAGGCTATGCGTGAACACTTCGTGAGGATTCTCGAACAATGGAAGCAGAATCTGATGGAAGAAGTAGATCGCACTGTTTCTCATATGAAAGAAGAGGCAGCGAATTTTGCAGATCCAGCAGATCGCGCAACGCAAGAAGAGGAATTCAGTTTAGAATTACGCACCCGTGATCGTGAACGTAAGCTCATAAAGAAAATCGATAAAACTCTCGAATCAATTGAGAGTGATGACTACGGATTCTGCGAAACGTGCGGAATTGAAATTGGTTTGCGGCGGCTGGAGGCACGCCCTACAGCGACGCAATGTGTCGACTGCAAGACACTCGATGAGTTACGCGAAAAACAAACAGGTGCCTGACAATTGGATGGTTACCGTGGCCGATTCGCACCATCAGCAACCGGCTCACTGCATCTTGGGTCACTTTTCGCTGCTCTGTTGAGCTTTCTTCACGCAAAGCAACAACACGGCCAGTGGTTAGTTCGCATCGATGATCTAGATGAAAAACGTTGTAGTCAGTCACATTCAGATGAAATTCTTCGTTGCCTCAGCGCTTTTGGACTTGAATCAGATAAAGCCGTTGTTTACCAGTCTACCCGGCTTACACACTACGCAGATGCCCTTAAAACGCTTGAACGCCAAAATATTCTCTATAGTTGTACGTGTACTCGTAAGTCATTACCTAAAGGACCCTATGTAGGTAACTGCACATACCGATTGGGACAGGCTTTTCTGAAAGACGCCGCTATCCGAATCTCAACGAGGAAATTAAGTACTAACGTATATGATTTACTGCTAGGCCCACAGATGACAGATAGCCCCGGAGACTTCATTGTAAAAAGAAGAGATGGATTATTTGCCTATCAATTAGCCTGTGCAGTTGATGAGCATATCGATTCAATTACTGACGTCATTCGAGGTGTCGATCTTTTGGAATCTACACCTATGCAGTGTTTCATTTCAGAACGTTTAGGATTAGTAAGCCCCAACTATGGGCACTTTCCCGTTCTCGTCGGCAGTGATGGCGTCAAGCTGTCAAAACAAACTTTTGCAAGTCCTGTCGACTGGAGATTTCCGAGCATAGCCTACTCAAAACTAGCGAAACTATTATCACTTACAGACACGCCATCAGACAGGGATCCCGCATCTACCTGGCTAACTTTTTTCCAATCAGCCACGACGCTAGCAGAAATCAATGAGACAGCTGGAGTAGCTCGTAGCCTTTCCGTTTAGACAGCCATACATTTGAACGAAAAAAGGATAATCGTAGCCTCCCCGCTCTCTTCACAGATGAGACTATAATTTGTAAATCGATCGACATAAGTCTTGAGCGACAGAATCATAATGTTTTGGTATGTGCATCTATCCAAGGTGCTAAATCAAACATCTCAAAAATCGACTGCGTAATCTGTGAGCATAAGTTATCCGATGGATCGGGCATCGACCTGATTATGTACTTTCAACCAAAGCCTCTCATCCTGTTAGTGAGTCAAAGCTACTTGCAGACCAGCATCTTTACAATGCGCAAAGGTGCGTTCGACTATTGCACCAAACCAATAGATCAAGAGGGCCTTATAAAAGGGATCGAGAGGGCCACAAGAACTTACTCAGCGTTTGCAAACGATCCAATGACCGGTCACTGCGAACCGATTCTGAAATTAAAGCGACGTCTCAAGTGCGGTACCGCTTGATGCATAGATTTTAGTTCGTGGTGAATCGGGAACCGGCAAAGAATTGGTCGCCAAATTAATCCACACCCAATCCAAAAGATCCGACCATGAAATGATATTGGTCAACTACGGGACTTTTCCCGAATCCTCGATATAAGTCCAATTATTTGGTTGCCTTAACAACGAACTAGCAAGCGTGGCCAGCGATCATTGTGGCCACATTTAATCTGCTGACCAATCGAGTTTATTCCTAGACGAGGTCAGCGAACTCCAGACAGGGGCGCAATCGGGACTTTTGCAGTACCTTGAGAACGGTGCGATCCGACGAGTCGGCAGTACCGAAGGAATCTATGTAAATTCCCGTTTAATCATTGCACCACATCGTAATTTGCTAGAGCTTATATCTACAGGTGATTTTCGGGAGGATTTGTATTACCGACTTAGTATCATCGACCCCACTTGTCCACCGCCAAAGGACGTCGAAGACGATATTGTAATTCTCGCGGAGGCTTTTTCGTCCACGTAAAAAATGAAATGATGCACTCCGAAAAACGACTTAAAGGCACCTCGAGAGCTGCAATATCAAAATACAAATGGCTGGGTAAAGTTTCAGAGCTCAACAACGTGATCCAACGAGCCGTTGTTAGCTGCGAAGGTCCCATAATTGAGGCCACCTATCTCAATATCCAAATTAAATTTCCTTGTATGCCCGAATTTGGCGCAGGCGAACAGGATCACATTGCGGAGAGTAGGCCCACAATCTCGTTAGAAGAGTACTTTCAGCACTTCGTCTTATCACACCAAGATCAAATGAGTGAAACCGAGCTTTCAAGCCGGCTTGGTATAAATCGAAAAAGTCTTTTGGAGCGCCGCAATCGACTACGCATCCCCGAGCCCAAATAAATTTGATCTGGAGTGTAACACCTGTCAATGCTGTCGATACTTTTGCATAACATAAGCCTATAAAAATTCTATAATCCCTAGGTCTAATATTTCATCTCCTCCGGAAGTGTTTTACTTCTTCATCGCTCGAGATAAGACTAATAAAAAGAGCATTAGCAGCGACAGAAATAAAAATATAGCTGTGTGAGATTACGGTTCACTGTGAGAACTGAGTTTCGAGGGGGCAAGATTGTCGTCTTAGGCCGATAAAAATAATAAAGCGAATGCTGAGGCCTTAGTTATAGAGACTATAATTCGAGACTTAGATTGCACATTGGAAGGTAATTTTCAGCGTACAAACAAAAAAAACAACTGTACGGTTATGAAAGGGGCGAAAGCCCCTTTTTTATTGTCCGGCTCTGGTATCATACGACGCACACGTCATACGGAGTTTTTTTTGTTTTCGGTATGTAAAAGGAAAAGTCCTCAGCACGTCGACGTGTATAAAGAAGTGATTTCTCAGGAATACCACGGAATAGACCATAGGAACTTATCCGCCGGTAGCTTGAAAGTAATTGAAGTACTGCAGCACGCCGGATACGAGGCCTATCTGGTTGGTGGCGGTATACGCGATCTACTGCTCCGGAAGCATCCTAAAGATTTTGACGTTGCAACTAATGCGAAGCCTGTGGAGGTACAAAAACTTTTCAAGAGATCACGGCTCATAGGTCGTCGGTTTCAAATTGTCCACGTCAGAATCGGTGCCGAAATAATCGAGGTAACGACGTTCCGCGGATCTACTAGCGATAGTAAGTTGCGTCGAGCAAACGCTGCAGGAATGCTTATTAGGGATAACGTATTCGGTTCTGTGGAGGATGACGCAGTGCGCAGAGATTTCACCATGAACGCACTCTATTACGATCCATCTAACCATCAAGTCTTGGATTTCGTCGGTGGATATGACGATCTAGAGGACGGGATTGTTCGTATTATTGGCGACCCAGAAACACGCTATCGAGAAGATCCTGTTCGAATGCTTCGCGCCATTCGCTTTACTGGCAAACTTGGATTGTCCCTTGAGGATGAGACGTCAGAACCTATCCGGCGACTAAATTTCCTTCTCCGCGATGTGTCTGCTTCACGACTTTTTGATGAAATTCTAAAGCTACTTCAAGCAGGATATGGACGGGTTACATTTTCTCACCTTTTGGGCCACAGTCTGCTGGAGCCACTATTTCCAAATACATTTGACTTACTTGAATCAAGTGAACATGCACATTACCGAGAACTGATTGACCTTTCGTTAAGCAGCACTGATACTCG
>Ga0160422_10000362_pt1 | contig 27182 bp, 22 predicted proteins | sample Fk160mmetaG_FD_108192 | JGI IMG/M metagenome (GOLD analysis project Ga0160422, IMG submission 108192) | Marine microbial communities from the Central Pacific Ocean - Fk160115 60m metaG | ecosystem: Environmental > Aquatic > Marine > Oceanic > Photic zone | place: The Central Pacific Ocean...
GACAAGTGTGTACTCTTCCCCAAAAAACGAACCGTCTTCACTCACGAAACAAAGTCTATCAACATCGGGATCGACACTTATTCCTAAATCGCAATTATTTTCAACTACAGCGCATTTTAAATCATATAAATTATCTGTTAGAGGCTCTGGGTTATGAGCAAAATCACCAGTTGGATCACAATGAATTTTCACAACTTCAACTCCTAGCTCTTCTAGCAACATAGGAACTGCAATTCCTCCTGTAGAATTAATTCCATCAACTGCGATCTTCAATCCTGCTTCCTTGATTTTTTCAGGATATACTAAGTCCAATCCCAATACATGTGCAACGTGCCATTTAATCCATCCATCCTCAAAAGTTGTCTTTCCAAGATTATCAACTGAAGAATAGCAATTTGGCATCTCTGAAAACTCAATCACTTTTTCTCCATTAGATTTTGACAAAAATTCTCCAGCAGAATTAAGCAACTTGAGAGCATTCCAGTTTTTTGGATTATGAGAAGCTGTAAGAATAATTCCGCCATCTGCTTTTAACTGAGGAACAACCAATTCTACGGTTGGTGTAGTGCTCAAACCCAAATCAATCACATCTACTCCCATACTATTGAGCGTCGAACTCACTATTAAGCTAACCAACGATCCAGATATTCTTGCATCTCTGCCTATAAGCACAATGGGCTTTTCCTTACCGCTATCCTCTTTAACCCAAAGAGCATATCCAGTAGCAAACTTAACCAAATCTTGAGGTGTAAGTGCCTCTCCAGGTACACCTCCAATGGTGCCTCTAATGCCAGAAATAGACTTAATTAACATAATTACAAAGTAAAGCAGAGTAGATATAATAGTCTAACATTAGTTTTCCTCTATTTATGTTAAAAACCCGTGGCTTTTTGGTAATTATTTTAGACCTTTAAACTTTAGATTTGATAGGGATGAACGACGATGGTAGACAATATCAAGGCGAGAGCGAAATTGACAACTTAGTCAAGCGTTTTGAACGCATGATTGAGGTGAACGATCAACAGTATTTCGACCTTGAAGAATTCGAAGCCATCATTGGGCATTACCTGAGTTTAAGCCAAGTAGAAAACGCAAAAAAGGTACTTCAATACGCAAGTACACTTTTTCCTGAAAACTTAATGTTACAACTTAGAGAAGCACAAATTCTCGCAAGCATGGGCAAGCAAATCAAAGCTATCCCTCTTCTAAAGACACTTTTGGCATTTGAGCCAAACAATGAAGAGATTCACCTAACTCTTGCAAGCATTTTTAGTCAGATTAAAGAACACCGTTTTGCAATCAATCATTTTAGAAAAGCCCTTGAATGTGCTGACTCGGAATTACACGATGATATAAATATTGACATAGCTATTGAACACCAAAACCTTGGTGAATGGAGAAAGGCAATTTCTGTATTGAAAGATGCTATTTATAAAAATCCTTCAAACGACACAGCGCTTTTCGAGCTTGCATTTTGCTTTGATAAAGCGAAATCAATGAAAGAAGGTGTTGAATTCTACAATGATTACATTGACCAGTATCCATACAGCAAAACAGCTTGGTACAATTTAGGCAATATGTACCACAGAGTTGGAAAGATTAAGGATGCTGTTACTTCATACGATTTTTGCATCGCCATAGACAAGAACTACATAAGAGCATATCATCAAAAAGCTGAAGCTCTTACTTCTGGCGAATACTATGCTGAAGCATATGAAGCTTACAAAGAGGTATTAAGTGTGGAGGCCAAATCGTCCTACATTCTCTGCAATATGGGAGAATGCATGGAGAGGCTAGGGGAATTCGATAATGCAGAAGATTACTACAAGCAAAGTCTTGAAATTGACCCAGAATTTACAGATGCCTTTATAGGATTAGGAGTTCTTGCAGACTTACAATCACTTCCAAGTGTTGCAGTACAATATTTTGAGCACGCTATTACTCTAGACGACTACAATGTTGATTACAGGTTATTGCTTGCAACATCTTACATCAAAGTTGGCCAACCAAAAGATGCAGAAAAGCATTTCAAAATAGTTCTCCAAAGAGATCCCAAAAATGAAGATGCTTGGGAAGGACGAATAGACAACCTTCAAAGAATAGATGCACACGAAGCTGCTTTGGAAGCATTAGAGCACGGATTAGCTATTGTCAACGATCCAACATACCTTTTGTACCAACAAGTTTATAGTTTGTACAAGTCTGGGAATGAAAAACGGGCGATAGACCTATTTGAACAATTACTCATTCACACATTTGACAATTCATCGAGAATAATTGATGCATATCCAGATATTTTGGAAGATCCACGAATTGCAGAAATTTATTCTCGCTTGAAACCATAATCTTAAATGAACACCTCTTTATCTCACGTTCCAGAAAGAACAAGTAAGCCCCGAAATTCAGGTCTAACAATGGTTATGGATAAGGGATTAAGCTTGAGACAAGCTGAGGATCTTATTACTCTAAATGCTGATAGAATTGATTTGCTTAAACTTGGTTTTGGCACATCTATCATAACACCTGGGATTAAGGACAAAGTGAAGTTGTACAAGGATGCTGGGATAGACGTTTATTGTGGCGGCACACTTTTCGAGGCATTTTTCATTAGAAAATCGCTTGATGGTTATTTGAAATTCATCGACAGCTTAGGACTGACTTGTCTCGAAGTAAGTGATGGATCAATGGTTATTGAAGAAGATGAAAAATGTGAGGTAATTAACAAACTGAGCAAAAACTACAAGGTTCTTAGCGAGGTTGGATCAAAGGAAGCTGGGATTCTAATTAGTCCATCAAAATGGACTAACATGATGAGCAAGGAATTGGAAGCTGGAAGCTGGAAGGTTATTGCTGAAGCAAGAGAAAGTGGCAACGTTGGCATCTATAGACCAAACGGCTCAGCCCACACCGCACTAATCAGAAAGATTCTTGCAAAAGTCAGTTTAGACGACATCCTTTGGGAAGCCCCTAAGAAGGCACAACAAGTTTGGTTTATCCAACAATTTGGAGCTAACGTAAATCTTGGAAACATTGGCCCTTGGGATGTCATCCCAATGGAAGCCTTGAGACTTGGGTTAAGAGGAGATACTTTTTTCGAAAATCTACCAGATAGCATTGCAGAAGGTTTAAGACAAGAACCAGACAAGGATGATGAATAGCATTTCACCAAACGAATTAAAGCAATGGCTAGACTCAGGTAAGGAAGTCCAAATCATTGACGTAAGAGAACCTTGGGAACGAGAAATTGGATTAATTGATGGTTCTGACCACATTATCATGAACCTGATTCCTGAAAACATTGAAAAAATCAATAGAGATATTGATGTTGTAGTACACTGTCGTTCAGGAGCAAGATCAGCAGCTGTAGCACAATACTTAGTATCTCAAGAAGGGTTTTCAAAGATTTACAACTTAGAGGGAGGAATTACGGCTTGGGCTGAGAGAGTTAACCCAAACGTAGAGGTTGCATGAGGGGATTCAAGGAGTGGTTTGGCATAATCGCAAAAGGATTTGCCATGGGTACTGCTGATCTAGTTCCGGGAGTAAGCGGTGGAACCATAGCTTTCATTACTGGGATTTACGAAGAATTAATTTCTACAATTGCAAATCTGGGCCCAACTACAATCAGAGACCTCTTCAAAGAAGGAATAGTTTCAACTTGGAAGAAGTATAACATAAACTTCCTACTTGCACTATTTATTGGAATAGCACTAGCTTTCCTAATTCTTTCTAAAACGATTCATCATTTACAGGAAACACACCCTGACCATTTGATGAGTTTCTTTTTAGGACTTGTTCTGGCATCGACCCCTTTGATTTGGAGATCAGTAGGTGAAAAGAATAAGAGAAACCTAGGCTTTGGATTGTTAGGAGTTGTAGCAGCTGCGATTTTAACCAGTCTACCCACTGCTGAATCAATTGAATCTCCTATTTACATTGCCTTTAGCGGCGCTGTAGGAATTTGCGCAATGTTACTCCCTGGAGTAAGTGGTAGTTTCATCTTAATAATTCTTGGGGCGTATGCTCCAGTTATTGCCGCACTAGTAGGATTCAATTTTGTAATAATTCTCGCATTTGCTGTCGGATGTATTACAGGATTACTTGCATTTAGCCGTCTATTAAAAAGAGTAATTAACAATTACCACGACCAAACACTTAGTGTATTAGTTGGTTTTATGCTAGGAGCTCTTCATGTGCTTTGGCCTTTAAATGAGGCAAGCAAAATGGGAGAAATAACCTCCTTTGCTCTCTGGGCAGTATTAGGCGCTAGTATTGTAACTGCACTTGATAAGTTGAGAAAAGTATGAAGAAGTTAGGGCTCATAGGGCATCCTGTTGGGCACTCAAAATCGCCTTCCTATTTTAAGGCCAAACTCAACAATATAGGCCGCAATGAAATAATCTATGAAGCATTCGATTTAGCAAAAGTCGATAGATTTAGAGAATTAATTGAAAACAATCCTGAGCTTATAGGGCTTAATGTGACAATACCACATAAGGAAAGCATAATTGACTCACTTTGTTGCTTGGACGCAACTGCAATAGAGGTAGGCGCTGTAAATACTCTAGTCAAAACCGATAAGGGATGGAAGGGATATAACACGGATGTATTTGGTTTTAGTACCTCTATAAAACCTTTTTTAAAGGGAAGACATGAGAGAGCTCTAATTTTTGGTACAGGAGGTGCAGCAAAAGCAGTTGATTATTCTCTAAGAAGACTTGGTATACAAACTGTTTTGGTTAGCAGATCTCCTGTGGAAAGTCAAATAGAATACAATGAAATTACGACCGAAGCTCTAGCACATTATTTGATAACAGTGAATTGCACACCTCTAGGAACATGGCCTAAAATTGAAGAATGTGTAGACATACCCTGGGATGGAATTGGAGAAAAACACTTAGTGGTGGATTTGGTCTACAACCCAGAAGAAACGACTTTTATAAAAAGAGCAAAAGCAAGGGGCGCATTTACAATGAATGGAAGTGATATGCTTCGACTACAAGCAGAGCGTTCGCTAGAAATTTGGTTAGAACACGGTTTATAATGGCAAAAATTCCACCAACTGAACAAAGCGGTAAGCACGATGGGCTCCACAAGATGAGTGTCGGAGAACTTGTCAATGCAATGAATAGTGTCGACAGTGAAGCTTTAGAAGCTGTAGATAAATGCAAAGGCCAAATCGAGTCATTTGTTAATGCTCTTGTATCGAGAATGTCAAAAGGTGGGAGATTATTTTACATTGGTGCGGGGACTAGCGGAAGACTTGGTGTAATTGATGCAAGTGAATGCCCTCCAACTTTTGGCGTCGATCACGAAAGAGTTGTAGGTCTTATTGCTGGTGGAGATTCTGCAATCCGCAAAGCTATTGAAGGTGCAGAGGATAGTTTTGAAGGTGGCTGGGAAGACCTTCAAGCTCACAAAATTAATGAAAACGATTCTGTTGTAGGAATTGCAGCAAGTGGAAGAACACCATATGTTGTTGGCGCTTTAGTTAAGGCAAGAGAAAATGGAATTTTAACTGGCTGTGTGACTTGTAATCCTAGCTCTTCCGTTGCAGAAAATTGCGATTTCCCAATAGAGGCTATAACTGGACCAGAATTCGTCACGGGTTCTACAAGACTTAAAGCAGGTACAGCTACCAAATTAATTCTCAATATGATTACTACCGTTGCAATGATTAAGCTTGGTCATGTAAATGGGAATAAAATGGTAGACATGCAGCTTTCAAATGAAAAACTTGTTGAGAGAGGAATCAGAATGGTGTGTGAAGCAACAGGATTGTGTGCTGAAGATTCTGAGAAGTTGTTAATTGAGCATGGTAGCGTAAGAGATGCCATTAAGGCTCACAATGGCTAATGCATAATATTGAACCATATTACGCATGGCGTAATCACTACGTTGCAAGTGAGGACCCTCGTAGCCCCTTTTTTGAAAGGGTCTACAACGAGATGAGCTATCACATGAAGATTTACGACCACTTCATTCACCCACAATGGGATAGCATAGGGTCTCAGACTTTATTTATAAAAATAATTTGGGTTGATTACGAGGAAGAAAGCGCAATTATTGAGCTGTTGGGCGAATGGAACGACTGTCTTCACAACGATATAATGCGGCTCAAAAGAGATATTGTTGATTGTCTTCAAAATGAAGGGATTTGTAAGTTCATTTTAATAGGCGAAAACGTCCTCAACTTTCACTACAGCGATGATAGCTATTACGAAGAGTGGTTTGAAGAGGTTTGTGATAGAGACGGATGGATTGCTCTTCTAAACTTTAACAAACACGTATTAGACGACATGTCTACCATAGATTTGGATAACTACTTTGTAATGGGAGGCGAGCTTATCGAATTTGGATGGAGAACTTATGCCCCAGATCAATTAGTAAATAGAATTAGGGACTGCGTAGAAAATCGTTTGGGCTTAATAGGTTAAAAGCCCTCGACAGCTCCTAAACTAAATAGCGCAAAATCGTATTTAACTGGATCAGAAGGGTCCATTTTTCTCAACTCTACGTCGTACTCATCTACAGCTTTCCAATCGTTTTGCTTTCTGCACAAAAGTCCCAACTGTCTTCCAACATTTGAAGTGTGAACGTCAAGTGGAATGCTCAATACACTTGATGGAATTTCCTTCCAAATCCCTAAATCGACACCTTTTTCTGAAGAACGCACCATCCATCTGAGATACATGTTTATCCTTTTGGCTGCAGACCCTTTTGCTGGGTTTGCTATGTGTTTTCTAGATCGCGGTGCGTGGGGTTGATTGAAGAATAATGAGTGGAAATTTGCGATGGTGTCTTTTAAATTGTTTGGCCTTCCAGATTCAATCCAGTGAGATGAGAATATTGATTCAATAGACCCGTGCTTTTTAATAAGCCTTTGAAGAGCTTTGATAAAACATATTACATCTTCTGAATGGAATGTTCTATGGACAAAACCATCGAATGCTCTTGAATCGCCATCCTCGAAATTCATAATAAATTCATATGGCGAACGATCCATGCGTTCCATTAAAGAATGCGCATTTTTTAAAATCATAGACCTCTTGCCCCAAGCAATTGTAGCAGCAAAAAATCCAGCAATTTCCACATCCTTTTTATCAGAGAACATATGTGGAATTGAGATGGGATCGTGGGGAATAAAATCAGGCGTTTCAAATTGCAAAACCTTTTCCTCCAAGAACTCCTGCAACTCTGTTTTACTCAACTTTAAAATATGCATGCTTTAAAGATCGTAAAGAATTAACTTTGCAACTTAAATGGAGTGGGGAAAACCTGATATGCTTTGGGCCTTAATGGCATTGATAATTCCCGTATTAATTCATCTTCTCCAACTTCGCAGATATGTGGAGGTCAAATTTTCCAATATTAGTTTCTTAGACGAGGTAAATAAAGAGGCCAAATCTCACCAACGTCTCAAACACCTTCTAATCCTGCTTACCAGACTTATTGCAGTTGGTGCGCTTGTTTTGGCTTTTGCAGATCCGTTTATTCCGTTTGGTGACGACGAAAATTCGGAGCAGTTAGCACATAACATAGTAAGCTTATACGTTGACAATAGCCCATCTATGCAAGCAATAGGAGAAAATGGCAACCTGTTGCAAACTGCAAAAGCTAAAGCGTTAGAAATTGTAGACCAATACTCTGAAACGGATAGGTTTCACATTATAACCAACGAATTCAACGGTACTGATTCTAGATATCTCACAAAAGAAGAATGTGCCGAAAAAATTGCATCTATTAAACCGTCAACAATTGGCAGAAATGTCGATGTGATTATCAGTAAAACTACTGACAACATCTCTAAAGCGCACAATCACAACAAGAACATTTACTACCTCTCAGATCTACAAAAAAGCACTCATGATTTGGGTGAGAAGTTTTCGCCTGACACTTCTATAAATATTCACTTCATTCCTTCATTCGCAAATGAAAGGCCAAACATATGGGTCGATTCTGCTTGGTTTAGTTCACCAATTGCGACAGTAGGAAAACAAGCTGTTCTGAACTTGAGGTTAAAACACAACGCTACATCTGAAGTCGAAGGTTTGAACATGAGATTAGACGTTAATGGAGAAAGGAAGGCAGTTGGAACATACAATATCAAACCTGGACTAGCTACTGATACGGTTATGAGGTTTAGCTTCGATAACCCAGGTGATTATCACGCAAAAATTTCTATTGACGACTCGCCCATAAGATTTGATAATACATACTACCTTGGCTACGAAATTGTAAGTAAAATAAGAGTTCTACAGATATCAAACGACATTCAGAGTGAAGATGTAACTAGTATAACTAGGGTTTGCAAGTCAAATGATGACGCTATTGAAATTGAAAATAGACAAGTCCTTCCTGACGAATTGGAGCTTCAGAATTTTGATTTAATAATATCAAATGGGCTGAATAGTCCTTCAAATGGATATTTAAATATACTTGCGAAGTTTGTAGATGGTGGAGGGACCGTGTTGATTATGCCTGATACTAATGAGATAAATCCGAGGGCGGAAATGTTGATGAGCGGTTTGGGATTTGGTGAGGATTACGTTTGGGATAGGAGTAATGAGTTGAACGCAATTAATTCGCTTAATGTGGAGCATCCGCATTTTGATGGAGTATTTTCTAGTACTCCATCAAAAATGGACTTGCCAAAGTCATGTATGGCGCTTAGGTATAAAGCTTCCGCAGAAGTTGAGCGACTAGGGAGCAACTGGAATGGCCAAATCTTCCTTGCAAAGGCACATCATGGAAGAGGTTCGAGTTTCCTTTTAGGAATGCCTTTAGGGAATGAAATAAGCAATCTGACATCTCACGCTCTATTTGTTCCTTTGGTCTTAAGGATGGTTCATACCTCAAGAAAGTCTGAGATAAATGCTATTACTCTGGGAGAAGAAAATACCATTACTTTAAGAGAAGAATTTGAAAGTGGTGCTGCTGTACGAATCATTTCAACTGATAGTTCTTCATCAATTATTCCAGAAATAAGAAGTGTTAATGGAGTATCGAGACTCACTTTGGGACCTGCATTAACTAAACCAGGGAATTATAAAATTCTCAAAGAAGGCGTGCAAATGGGTGCTTTGGGGGTAAACTCGAACAAGAATGAATCTGACCCTAAGTCTTGGGATGTGCCGAGCTTTAGGGATGAGTTGGAATCAAAAGGTTGGGCTAATGTTTCTGTCCTTGAAGTAAGCCAAACCAACCTTGCAACTCTTATAAGCAATATTGAATCGGGTAGGCACCTTTGGTGGTACCTTGTGCTCGTCGTTTTACTTGCCTTAACAGGCGAAACTGTGCTACAAAAAAGATGGAAAATCACATCCTAATTAAAGACGCAAGAGTGATTGATCTTGGGGGATCATTCAACGGCAAAAAAGTAAGTATCAGGATACAAGACGGTATTATTACTGAAATTGGAAGGGATTTAAAGCAAAAGAAGGCTAAGGTTTGGGCTGAGGAAAACTTATGCGTATCACCTGGATGGATGGACGGGCAAGCTCACTTCAGAGACCCAGGCGAAGAGTTGAAGGAAGGCCTACTCAGAGGACTAGATGCAGCATCTGCAGGAGGATTTACAGACGTTGCAATTCTTCCATCAACAAATCCAGCGATAGACAACAAAGCATCAGTAGCCTACTTGATAAGTAGAAGCATTGAAGGTGGAGCAGCGACAAGCGCATTACCATTAGGTTGTATTTCAGAACACAGAAAAGGAGCACAGTTAGCAGAAATGCTAGATATGGCGGAAGCTGGAGCAATTGGATTTAGTGACGACAAACCTGTGGAGAGAGCTGGATTGATTCAGATGGCATTAGAATACCTACGACCATCTGGAGACGTACTTGTCATTCAACCAATGGAAAAAGACATCAACCCTGGTGCTACAATGCACGAAGGGGCGATGAGCACAGCTTTGGGACTTAAGGGCAGCCCTACAGAAGCTGAAACTATGCGACTTAAGCGCGACATAAACATTTTGGAATACACTGGCGGAAGGCTCCACATCCCAGTTATTAGTTCTGCTGATAGCGTTAAACTAATTAAGGAGGCCAAAAAGAAAGGGCTCGCTATTACTGCCTCTACAACTCCTCATCACCTGATGTACACGGACGAGGAGATTGCATGCTTCGATGGAACGTTCAGAGTTGAACCACCTCTAAGAGCTAAGGCAGATAGAAAGGCTCTTAGGACAGCACTTGCAGACGGAACAATCGATGGTATTTGCTCTGATCACAGGCCAGAAAACTCAGAAAACAACGACGTAGAATTCGTTTTAAGTCCCAACGGAATAGCGGGAATTTCTAGTTCCTTTCCTGCTCTTCTAACAGCTTGTGAAAAAGCTGATATCACAAGAGTAATTGATGCAATATCAAATGCAAACAGAAGGATCTTCAACATCCCTGAAGTACATATTACAGAAGGTGCCGAAGCAAAAATCACATTATTCAATCCTAAAGGAAACCATAATTGCCCAGGGGTTTCGGCAGGTGTAAATAATCCTTGGAAAGATAGAGACGATCTACAAGGTGTCGTTTACGGGATAGTAAACGGAAAGAAAAGCTATAGCAATTAAGCTTCTCCTTGAGGACCGCCAAAATTCATTGGCATATTAGCTTCTGGCCCACTCACTTCAGAAATAGTTCCGTGTTGGCTTTCGTAACGCTTTATATTTTCAATCAAGGCCTTCATTAGCCTTTTTGCATGTTGCGGCGTCATAATCACTCTAGATCTAACTTTTGCCTTAGGTACACCAGGCATAATCTGAATAAAATCTGTCACAAATTCTGTGGGACTATGAGTAATTACTGCTAGGTTAGAATAAATACCTGGAGCTACTTCCTCAGGTAGCTCGATATTGAGTTTGGGTTTATTATCGTTTTCTGCCATGGTGCTAATGTAGTTCTATATCTAAGATCTCCCTAAGGGTTCTTACTTCGTAATCAATTTCTTCTTGATGTGAGGTTGAGTTGGGGTTAAAAAAGATTTGGCCTATGCCTTGGTCCTTAGCTCCTAAGACATCTGCTTCTAAATTATCTCCAATCATAACAACATCATCTGCCCTAACACCAGCTCTTTCCAAGGCCAAACTAAAAGCCATAGGATGCGGCTTCTTATACCCCATGGAATCACTAGTTATAACCTCATCGAAATACGGCAACAACCCACTCTTTTCAACCTTAATATGCTGGACTTCCTCAAATCCGTTAGTAAGAATCATTTGCTTATGCCCCCTATTTTGAAGCTCGCTTAGTACTTCCTCAGCACCTTCAAATAAATTGGTTTTATAAGGCGAAGTTTTTACGTAATGAGTACCCAATTTCTCCCCGAGGTCTTGGTTTTCGCCCAAACCCCATGGCTCCATAGCCATCTTAAATCTCTTTCCTCTGAGTTCGGATTTTTCCATTCTGCCTTCTCTGTATTCCTTCCAACACCAATCATTTGCCTTCTCATATGACTCAATGTACCCTTCAATATCACCCACTCCATACGATGCCAAATCGAATTCATTGTAACCCTCGCGCAATGCTTCTCTAGAATTCTTTTTGAAATCCCAAAGAGTGTGATCTAAATCCCAAAACAACACCTTCATATTAAAAGAGATTACCAGTTTTTAAATAATTACTAACAAGAGTAAGCCCCACAGACCAGATTGCAAAAGCTCCAGTTAAAAGCCAAACAGAAGCGATATTTTTATTAAAATACTTAGCAACTATCACAGAGGCAATGGGTACTGATATCACTCCTGAAATCAATAGTATTCCAATTAATCCACAATCGTTTTTAAACTGCACCATCCTTCTTCTCAATGGAGTTATGACATTATTCTTCTTTTTCTTACCCTTTTTGTTTTCCCACCAAGTAAAAATGTATTTCCCACCGTGATAGAAAATTTGGACTCCAATAGCAGATCCCAAAATTGTTGAACAAAGTATATATGGCACAGAATAATCTAGCCCCACCATTATTGACGGCGTGACAACAAATTTCACGATTGACATGAGGCACCAAAATGCTATATCTGCAATTATTTCCATTATCTATCAGAACAAAGTTCTACAATCTTTTGATATGCTTCTTTCCATCCCTTCCAATATTCGTAATCAGATACAGACGAATTATGGAATAACGTCACCATCACCCCTCCTACTTTTCTGACCTCATCATTCAGTTTTTTAACTAATTCAACAGATTCATCAGGGGATAATCCCAAATAAGTCTTCAAGCTAGAATCCATCACTATGGTTGGAACAATCTCTAAATCTAGAACCCTGTCAGACTTTAAATCGTACGCTCTGTAAGGCCTACACATCCCAGGCTTAAATCCAGGTGTATCTGGATACCCCAATGAATAGTCGCGCTTTATCCCAAGCTCACTTAATTCTGGCCAAATCCTTGCATCACTGCGTAAATAGTGAGCTCTTATTTGGGTTGTTGAACCAGGAAAATCTCCTCGTTCATTAATAAAATCAAGAACATTCCCATTGTACACACCTGTCATTGCCTTGTAAGAAGGATGCCAATAGACATCCCAAGACTTTAAACCATCTACCAAATTTTTAACTTCTCTTTTTGGAAGGCCTATATCATATGGCTTCTTATGGTCAGCATGCAGCACAAAAGCAGTAGTAGAATTTGAATGTTTAGCATGTAACTCATCTAACCAGTCATAAGTGTCGTATGGATCACTTTGAAGCCCAAACAATACAGACGTCCTACTAATTAAACTACTCCACCTAAGAGTAACTAGGTCTCTAATACATGCTAAAGAATTTGTGACAAAAGACCTTCCTTTAAATGCATAAGCAACATCCACATCAATTGTAGGTAAGTAAGAATATTTGCTCGTCTTAGGGATTCCCAATTTTTCAGCAAGGTTCAATGCTAAAATTTCGACCTCTGGCCTATCACACAACATCCCTCGCTCCCTATTGTGATTGTCAAATTCTCCAGGATTGAAAACCACATTCCACTGAGCAGCTAAATAGATAGCAGAAGCGAGTGGATCGTAGCCCAAATCACAATCGCATTCCACCTTACACGGAAACTCGACACCACTATTCAAGGCCTCTTTATCTTTTGACAGACTGAGTGGATGTATAGGGCAAGTGATAATTGAATCTCCAAATGAGATAGAATATGTTTCGCTCTCTCCTACCTGTTCAAAGTCCACTTCCACTCCTAAGCAAGTGCCAAACAAAAGGTCAGAAGCATACCTCATTCTAGGCGTGTCATGAGGGCTTTTAACAACAACCTTCATCCCAAGTCTACGAGATAACATTTCAAGGATGTACTCAGCCGATTTTCCATCGCCATAAATCTGAGTACTAGTATCTACTTTGTGTTTTATTTGGTCCTCAGCAAGCTTCTCAAAATCATTTGGCTCAGGACACAGGACAGCGCAGCCATTTTCTAGCAATTCAACCCATTCAGTATTATGCCTTATTACTACTGAAGGAGTTGCGCATGAATAAGCTTCTTTTTGGATTCCCCCTGAATCAGTCACAACCAATTTAGATGAACTAATTAGCTTAAGTAAATCTATATAACCTACTGGCTCAATGACCTTTACGCCAGCTTCCAATAAAGCCGCTTGCCAACTTTCACCTAGTTCACTTTCAACAGATTTTTTAGTCCTTGGATGAATAGGAAAAACGACTTCAAGTCCCTGAGATTTAGCCCAAGATCCTATGGTTTTTATCCAATTCACAGCTCTACTTCCATCATCGACATTTGAAGGTCTATGCGTGGTGAGTAGGATTTGGTCTAACTCATTAGAATTAGAAGAAAAATACAAGGCGTTATCATGCATTATATCACCCGTCAAGAATACTCCAAAAATTCCCTCATTTTCCAGATTTTGAACTGCAGTTTTTGTCGGAGCAACTAATATATCTGCCAGCTTATCAGTTTCTATCCTATTTACCTCCTCCGGCATGGCCAAATCAAAAGATCGCAAACCAGCCTCAACATGGATTAATGGAATATTACTCTTTTTTGCTATCTGTGCTCCGGCTAGTGTAGAATCTGTATCTCCATATACCAAAACAGCACTGGGCTTGCACTCATCTATGCATTTTTGTATGCCAACCCTCATCTCTTCCATCCTTTCAGGTCGAGTTGTGTTTTTTAGAGTGAACTGCCACTTAGGTTCAGGAAGCCCAAGTGTATCAAAGAATACTTTTGAAAGCGTATTATCGTAGTGTTGGCCTGTATGAAGTATTTCTTGAGTCCAACCGTATTGAGGGTTTGATTCAATTGCCCGAGTTAGAGCTGCAGCCTTAATAAACTGTGGTCTTGCGCCTAATATGGTTAGGAGTTTGGGCATTTTAAATTAATCCTGAATCAGAAAAAGAGCTGAAATTTTTACCTGCTATAATTATGTGATCTAAGACTGGTAAATCTAAGAATTTACCTGCCTCTACGAGGTTCTTAGTTAGGTTAATATCGCATTGACTTGGTTTAGTATTGCCAGAAGGATGATTGTGGATTAACACTATTGCTGCGGCACCAAGTGCTAAGGCCTTTGCAAATATGAGTTTAGGGTCTGCAACCGTGCCTGATAAACCTCCGCTTGAAATTTTCAACTCTGCTAGTACGTCATTTGACCTTTTTAAAAGAAGTACATGAAATTCTTCGTGACATAAATAGCTCAATCTATCTACATACCTGTTGTACACATCCCTTGAAGAAATAATCCTTGTTTTTTGCACTCTTGAGTATGCTGTTCTTCTTCTTCCAAGCTCCATTGCTGCAGAAATCAAGGTGGCTCTTGCTTCACCAATTCCCTGTATTTGAGCATAACCCTGTGGAGTCAACTTACCCAAGGTTTGCAAATTGTGATCTGTCATTGCTAGGAAATCCTCTGCCACTATTTCTGCTGACCTTCCATAACCTCCGCTTCCAATTAATACTGCTAGTAATTCTGTGTCATTTAAGGAAGATACACCATCCATCAACATCCTCTCTCTAGGCCTCATCGTAATATTTTAAATAAAAAAACCCCCAGCAAATTGCTGAGGGTTCAAATATCATATTTTCCTTTAATTAACCGAGCTTCGATATATGAGCGGCTAGGCTTGATTTAAGGTTGGCAGCTTTATTCTTGTGAATTACGTTATTCTTAGCAAGCTTGTCTAGCATTGAGCTAACCTTAGGTAGCATCTCAGTAGCTTCCTTAGCGTCTTCAGACGCACGTAACTTACGTACAGCATTACGAGCAGTTTTATGCTGGTAACGGTTGCGATCGCGCTTCTTTTCGTCTGAACGTACGCGCTTTTGTGCAGATTTATGGTTTGCCATCTATAATCCTCTTTAAATAGGGGTGCAAATATAGTACGGATTTCAACTCATTCAACAATATTGTTCTAAGAAATACTGTTTTCTCTTATTTGCAGCCATATCAAGGGCTTTGCCACCTTATTTTAGGGCATGAAAAATCGCAACCTCATAGCATTTTTGCTTTGTTGGGCTTTTTTTATGCCATCTGTAGTGGCCTCAGCCCAAACTTCTACTTCCCCAGCATTTTTCTGTGGGGTTTGGGCTTGCCCTGATTCAGTAGAAATTCAACTCCCTGGGCAATTACCTGGCTCATTGCATCAGGCATTGATTAGAGAAAATGTTATCCCTGATCCATTTAAAGGGACAAATGAGGAGAAAGTTCAATGGGTTGGCGAGAAGTCTTGGGTTTTTACTTCAGATCCATTCAAGTCTGAAGAATCAATGGATTTTCTTACTGTTGCAAGTGTTCAACTGTACTCAAGGTGGTTTTTAAATGGCGTATTGATTGGTGAAACTGATAATGCTTTTAGAGCATATGAATTTGACCTAAGGCAAGCTCTTAATGGTTCAAATAATGTCTTGAGTGTTGAATTCACTCCACCTTTAGAATTAGAAAAAGAAAAGAAAATTGAAGCAAAACATCCACTTCCAGGTAATGAATCAAGGGCAGTTCACAGAATGCCTCAGTTTGCATTTGGTTGGGATTGGGGACCCAAACTGTTAGACTTTAGTGTGATGGGACTTAGTTATAAAGAGGAAGGCCCTTCAATAAAGAATGTCAATCTTGAAACTATTGAACTGTATGAAAATAAGGCCAAATGCTTAGTTCAATGGGAGCTTGATGGTTCGCAGGACCTGAGTTCATCAATGCGTTGGGCTTTAACTAATGAAGCTGGAGCCAAGGTTGCTTGGGGAAGCACAAATGGAGGCGCAGGTGATTACTCTCAAGAATTTGATATAGAGTTTCCAGAACTTTGGTGGACTCACGACCTAGGAATTCCATACCTCTATAAGCTTGAAATAATAGCGTTTAACAACAGTGGTATTATAGGCAGATCAATAAAGCAAGTTGGAATAAGGACATTGGAATTAAATACTGAAAATGATGCTTTCCAGTTCGTACTCAACGGCCAACCCATTTATGCAATGGGATCAAACGTGATTCCTTGTGACATTATTCCAAACCGCATCAACCCAAGGGAAGAGCGATCTATAATTGACGCAGCTATTGAGGCCAACATGAATATGCTTAGGGTATGGGGTGGCGGATTGTACGCCTCAGACAATTTCATGGATTATTGCGACGCTAAGGGTATTTTAGTTTGGCATGACTTCATGTTCGCATGCGCCATGTACCCTGGAAACGAAGAATATTTAAATTCTGTGAGGGAGGAAGTAAAATACCAAACCCAAAGATTACGACATCACCCCTCTCTTGCAATTTGGTGCGGAAACAATGAAGTAAGCGAAGGTTGGGAAAGATGGGGTTGGAAGAACGGCTTAAGTGAATCAGAGGTTGATGCTGTTAGCGATTCATATCACAAGTTGTTTAGCGAACTACTCCCAAACGTAGTAACTAAATATGACGACGCTACATACTGGGAAAGTTCGCCTATGTTAGGACGTGGAGATTCAAATTTCAAAAACGTAGGGGATGCCCATGATTGGGGTATTTGGCACGATGGCTATGCTTTTGACAGTCTTTGGTCTAGAGTTCCAAGATTTATGAGTGAATACGGCTTCCAAAGCTTCCCAAGCAATTCAACATTTAGCTCAATTCTTAGTCACGATAGCATAATGCTATTAAAGGATTTTCGCACTCATCCTGAAATTGTGGCCCACGAAAAACATCCAAGGGGATTCGATATAATCGACTCTTATATGAAGCGAACTCATGGAGCTCTTATGTGCGATTCAATGTCATTTGAAGATTGGGCTTATTTGAGTCGAGTAATTCAGGCAGAAGGGATTGCAGAGGGCGCGATTGCAGGAAGATTAAGCCCAAACCATTGTGCAGGAACACTTGTCTGGCAGCTAAACGATTGTTGGCCTGTTGCCTCATGGTCATCAATTGACGGTCACGGAGGATGGAAACTACTACACAACAAATTGGAGAGGGCGTTTGATACAGTTCTTTTGAATGGTCGTTGGAAAGGAGAGCTACCAGCAAATCAGAATTCTATACTAGAAGTGGGACTTGTAACTAATAATGGTTCATTTGATGGAGTGAAAAGTGGAACACTAGTAGTTGACGTTGTATCATTTGACGGTGATATAGTAAAAACTGATGTTTTAAAACTTGAGTTATCAGCAAGAGAGGCAACTATTGTTGACCTTAAGGGATTACTCTTAGCGGAGAGCAGACCAGAAAACACTGTAATACACATGAGGTGGAATGAACAGGGAGATGAAGGCGGAAAATTGAGTGCAGAGGACAGGGTTTACTGTACAGTTCCTGGGGATTTGACCTTGGAGAAGGGAAGTATCTATATAGAAAGATTTGGCTGGAGTGATGAAAGTTACCTTTTTGAAATAAGCTCCAACACCTATGCAAAAGACGTAGAGTTGAGATCTCTAAGTGAGGGTAATTTCAGCGAAAACGGATTCGATTTATTCCCAGGTGAAAAAATCAGAGTTGAATTTAAGACTTATGATGTAGACACTTATGCACCTGACAAAGGGAAATCAAACTTGTACGGCGACCCTCATATTCTAGCGAGGTCACTAAATGATTTTGTAATCAAGTAACTATTTAGCTTCCCTCACTATTAGTTCGTCCACAAAGAGCCAAGTCGGCTCAGTTGCTGCAGCGTGCCAATCTGGACATGGACCAGGATTAATTACTTCCACTCTCACACTATTGCCAGCAACACCTTCTAGTTTTCCAGTACTAAAGTTGGTGCTTATCTGCCTGTCGTCCTTATCAAACACATTGCTGTTTGACAATTCATGAACTAGGATGTCGTCAACGAAGAATTTTAAATTTGAGGGATGGAAAATCCAAGCGTCTTGATAAAGGAAGAAGTTGAGACTAATGCTATCTATATCTGTTGATTCGGAAAGATTTACTGAAAAACTGAGGTTTTCTCCTTGTTTGGCCTGCCACACTCCATCTCTAAAGTCCAAAGTGCCAATCCTTCCATCAACAAGTGCATAATCACCACCACCAGTGTAATAAGGGCTTGGCTCGTACCCTAGTTCAAGTTCTTTAAAGGTGGCTGCGTGAAAATCAACAGGAAAATTCTCAGTCTTTTCTAGAACTCTACCCCTGTAGTTTATTGTAGCCACAATCTCTCCAGGACCATCAATTTCTAGTGGAGTTCCAAAATATACAGGAGTAGACTCTCCATCAACGCCATTAAAAATTGCTTGACCTTTTATATATGAACCAGATGGAGTTATTTGAGCAAATAGTTTTCTTTCATCTCCTTCTTCTAAACTCAAACTCAAAGACACAGGAACTGCTTCAAGTCCGTAATCAATACCTAAAATGGCTAATCTATTGAAGTGAACATCTAGTCTTTTTAAGAATCTGTCATATGATCCATCTGCTTGAGTTGTAGAAGTACCTGACCAAAGCACCTCAGCCAAACCTATAGCCCTTGGAAAGACTTTAGATTCAACTAGGTTTTGGGGGGCGCGCTCTGACCACATATTACACTCACCTCCTATTACTTTTCCTGGTCCGTGCTGGGCTTCTTCTGGAACTGGGTCAAAGCTATATATTTCTTCTAGATCTGTGCTGCTAAGTGGGTAATCGAGATAGCAATGTGATGTAGGTGAAGAAATTACATCTGTGCCCAAGTGTACTCCTTCAATTGCGCCAGCCATTCCTCTCCAGCTTTGGACTGCAGCGTCTTCTGGCAGACCTCCTTCTAGTATTTCATCCCAACCTATAATGGTTTTGCCCTTAGACTCCAGATACTTTCCTACGTGTTCAATAATCCATGTTTGGAGTTCATTTTCATCAGCAAGACCTTCTGCTTTAATTCTAGCTTGGCATTTTTCACATGCTGCCCACCTTACTTTAGGGGCTTCATCTCCTCCAATGTGGATCTTTTCTGATGGGAAAAGTTCGCAAACTTCGTCAAATACTGATTCGAGGAATCTTAATGTGCTATCGTTTCCTGGACAGTAAATATCCTTGAACACTCCCCACTTGTTTGCAACATGCAAGGTGTCCCCTGTACATCCGAGCCAAGGGTAAGATGCTAAAGCTGCTTGGCTATGACCAGGGACTTCAATTTCAGGAATTATCTCAACGTGCCTCTTTGCTGCGTATTCAATTATTTCTCTGATTGTCTCCTTAGTGTAATAGCCTCCGTGAGTTGAGCCATCTAGTTCAGTACGCCATGCACCGATTTCTGTGAGTTTAGGATATGAATCAATTTCTACCCTCCACCCTTGGTCTTCTGTCAAATGCCAGTGAAGGACATTCATTTTGTGGAGGCTCAAATTATCAATCATCTTTTTGACAAAATCTGGCTCCATAAAATGTCTGCAACAATCTAGAAGCAGACCTCTGTGCTCGAATTTGGCATAATCCTCAATGTGAACTTTGGGTAGGAAAAATCCACTGCTGAGTCCTCCAGTTTCACCAGTTGCTGGAATCATTAATCGCAGCGTAGTCCAACCTCTAAACAAACCCTCAGTAGAAGCTGAAGTAATTTGGATTTGGTCATCAGCAATGGCTATAGAGTACGACTCCTCACCTTCAATTCCTTCATCTATATGTAATGACAAACTAGCACCAGGAAGATTTGAATATTCAAGCTTAATGCCTGCTGAAACTAGCCAATTCTCAACAACACTTTTTGATTCACCTAGGTTGTCAAATCCTGAAACAACAATTTTACCATCAGTAAAAAAACCAGTAATCCCTTCAGTTACATTGACTTTTTGCGGCTGTGGAATAATATTATCAACCGAACCTACAAGGGGTTTATGCTCGCTCTTCGATTCACAGCTAGCTACAAGTGCTACTGTTAGAAAAAGGAAGAAAATTCTATTCATCACTACTGATATTCCAATTCTCTACTGCTGAAGCAAGTTGCTCCACTTTATTAAAATCAACCGGATTTATATTCAAATCAAACAATTCTGAAGAAGTAGTTTCAATTTCTAAAGTATGAGACTTCCTACAAGAAGCGTGGACTACACTTACTCCAGCTTCTCCCAAATTGCAAATATCATCTGCCCTTACTCCTCCTCCTGCAATCACATTCATTCCTAATTCTGAAAGATCCCTTATAATATCCAAGCCTAAACCCGCAGCAGGCGCTCCCCCACTAGTTAACACCTCAACAATTCCGTATTCCAGCAAAAGTTCTGCAGAGTTAATTGGATCTGTACTCAAATCAAGTGACCTATGCCAAACCAAGTTTTCACCTCCCAATTCGTCTACTAATTTCTCCAATAATTCTATATCTAAAGAGCCGTCGACATTTAATCCCCCTACTACTACTTTTTCTGCACCAGATTCCATACTATCTATTGCTTCGCTAAGGATCAGATTTCTCTCAGACGAGTTATAAACGAAATGTCCCGCCCTAGGTCTTATTAGAGCTCTAATTGGAATATCAATTGCTGAGCTTGCTCTTATGAGTGCAGAAGTTGGTGTAAGCCCTCCGCATTCCCAATGAGCACATAACTCAATTCTATCAGCACCAGCTTCTAGTGCTAATGCTACGTCTACTGGTGTGCTTGCACAAACTTCTAATTGCATCATTGCAATTTATTCAAAACAAACTCAAAATCACTTGGATGAGTTAGGTCGAGGAATTCTCCGGAAAACGGTATAGCTGTGATTTTGTTTGGGTTTTTCTTATTCCAAATACCAATTGCAATAGGCAACTCCTTTTCATCTCTTTCTGATAAAGGACAATTTTGAACAGCTTTTAAAAGGTTGTTGAATTGCATCCTGAAAGTATTCATGCTAACTCTCAATACTCCATCGCTTTGAACGAATGAAGGGATTAATTCTCTTTTTGGCTTTTCAATAATTTCATCCAGCTTACCGTCCTCTGTTATACTTACAATAGCGAATGCACTTACCCTATCATCTGGCAAATTGAGTGCGCCCGAATCATACGCTAACATTGCACAAGGGTAATTAAATATTTCAGCGAAAGAATTTTCGGGTGGCATGTTATCTCCATTGCACACCACTACTGAATGACGTTGTAAATCTCTATTGTTTTCGAGTGCAATTTGCACAGCTTGTGACGTTCCTAGAGGTTTAGATCTATCTGGGGGAATGGTTTGGACTACAAATCGTATTTCCACACCTTCAATGGGATTTTCCTCAAAATATTTTCTGGAGATCTTATCGTGTTCACCAATAACAACTACTACGCAATTGCTTCCTTCGTTTTGGATTCTTCGAATTAAAAGATCCAAGAATGGCGTATTGTCTTTACCTACCCTTAGCATTGCTTTGGGCCTAGTTGTAACTTCTTCAGTTGTAGACTCAGAAAATCCTTCCGCCTTTTTCATTCGACTTGAAGCCCCAGCGGCAAGAATTATTACAGGTTTTTCAATTTCATCCCCCCAGCTTACTCCTGGTTCAGATACAACTTGATGAGCAATAGCACCATCAACTGTTTCTATAGATGAAGTCACTTTGTCCAATACTTTATTGTTTGGGCGTCCATCTTTTCGTTCAACCATAGCTAACATGCAACCGCCCCCACCAGAGCCAAAAATTTTAGCACCAACTCCACCTGCATCTATTGCAGCATCACACATACTTTCTATTCTAGGCGTACTTATTTTAAGAACATCACGCAGAATTGAATGATGTTCTGTCATGAGTTCTCCTAAATTTTCACTTTTAGAATCTCCAGACAATATTCCCGAAGCAACCCTCTCTATATTCCTGTTTCGAATAGTTCCTTTTACAATGGACAACTCATCTTCACTAAGATTTGTTTGATCTATCTCATCCCAATTTCCACCTCTTGCTTCAAGTATATCCAATCTATCAAACTTGCACCTAGTAAGAATACCCATTGTGTCTTTAGGAGTATTTGAATCTCCTATTACAAAGTCGAAATTTGGGTTTTCTAACTCCCTGTATCCATCTTTTTCGGTAGGGTCTACCCTTAATACACCACCAACTGCGCAAGCAATTTGGTCCATATTTCCTCCTGGCGCATCGAAGTATTTTACCTCTGCTTCATAAGCTAGGTTGGCTAATTCAATGGGGCTTGTAACAAATCCAAATAACCTTTGCATTGCTGCTATCCAAGCGACTAATAGCGCAGAAGAACTACTACATCCTGCTTGTACAGGTATATCGCTATCAATGGTTGCCGTCCAACCCTTCACAGGTAATTGCCCTCTTCGTTCAGCAAGAATCATAGAAGCCAACTTGTGGTCTTGCTCACCGTCAATTTCACTACATTTAAGATTATCTAGGTTATATTCACCTGAATACTCATCACCTAGTTTTGGACTAGACCAAACTACCTTCCTATCATCCCTCTCCTCAATTTTTATTCTACATCTAAGATTAACAGCCATAACTACAGACGGCATCCCTAAATAATCTTGGTGTTCTCCATAAAGGCAAACCCTTCCTGGAGCAGAAACAATAAATTTTCTATTCACAATAGGATCCAAATATCGCTAAGATGGAAAGCAAATCAGAAATTGTCACTGAACCTGTTGCATTGAAGTCTCCAATACACGAACCTGTACATCCATAATTTGCTAAGAATAGAAGCATATCATTTACGTCGACAATTCCATTTGGCTCTATATCTTGAGGGCAAATTATAGGTGGCTCATCAATTTCTGGTGGGGCAGTGACATCGTAATAACCACAAATTGGCTCGTAAATAGGACAAACCATTCTGCTGTTAAAACCAGTTACAACAGCTCTTGTGGAGTCATAATAATTGTCCGAAAATTGATGAGGAACGTGACCTGCCCCTTCAAAAACATGAAAACAATTTTCAAGCTCTAAAGCGTTTGCAACATCGTGGACCACTTCGCTTCCATCTGCATCATCAATTGAAATAAACATAAATTGAATAGAACCTGATCCAATTGGAACAGTGTCATCGTCTGTTCCATGAGTGCTAACTACTGGAATAGTTTCGTCTAACATCCATTCTGCTTTACCAATTGCACCTGACAAGCTGAATATAGAAAGCAAATCTGATGAATATCCTAAATTTCCTGACTCGCCTTCTAATCCTCCTCCCAATCCTGGTTGAGTTATATCGATAATGTCTGGAAACTCATCTAAATCTAGATATGCATTATGAAGAGCTATAAATGCACCAGCTGAAGAACCACCCATTATTATTCTGTCGGGATCAATACCCCAAGGATTGCCTTCTTCCTCGTGTACTTTTCTCAAAAATCTAATAGCCGCTTTTCCGTCGTGAACACCTCTAAGAACTGCCTCTTGCATGGATTCTTGTAGATTTAACCAATTATCTATACCCAAGCGATAACTAATTGAAACAGCAGCGTATCCCATCTTGGCTAAATCTTCACACAGTGGAACAACATCATCAAATTCATTCCCTCCCATTAGGAAAAATCCTCCGTGCGCAACTATAACAGCGGGTCTATTTGTCACAGTATCTCCTAATGGCAAATAAATATCCATCTCAAGTTCAACCTCAGATCCATTGGCAGCAATATTTGAACCGTAAATTACATCTTCTATCTTTTCAAAATCATCAAAAACCAAATATCTATACCTTACTCCATCACAATTCACATCTTCTTGAGAGTATGTTAAATTAAATGCAGAAAGTATAATTAAAAGAAGCGGTAATGAGATGTTTTTTATGATCATTGAAATACTAGTCGAACAACATCGTTAAAGAATGGAGATTTAAGGAAATATATTCCAGAGTTAATTTGACTAACGTCAAAAGATGAACGTACTGCTGATGGAGTTAGTTGCATCACATTTCTACCATTTAAGTCAACAATCGTTAATTGCTCTCCAACCAATTTCTCATCAACCTCAATTAATAAATTATCCGTTGCTGGATTTGGGTAAGCAGAAAGCAAAAATCCACCGTCTATATTTTCAACAGCAATAACACCCATTGATTGTAGAAGACCCATAAATTCCTGGTAATACAAGTTTGCTACACGCTCGTCATGAATGATAAGTGTGTTCTCATCATTTATATTTTCCGCTGTTGAAGACCAATTATGAGAGCCAGTTATAGTTGTAGGATCTGAAAGTGGTTCTGTATAGTCAATCACAGCGTACTTATGGTGAAGTTGACCTGAAATACCTTGGTGTGAATATATGTCTACTCCAGCGTCTAAAAGATTAAGATATTCTGAACCTGTTCCATTCTCCTGTTCAATTGCACCCATAGGTGTTACGAAGAAAGAAGTCTCATTTATAATTGCTTCGGCTAAATCATCTCTTGTGAAAGATAGGATAGCAAAAATCATACTGTAGTCAGTAGTCTCAATAGTCTTACGTATAGCAGATGATGTGCCATCAGTTGGTGAGAAATAAAGCTCTACTGGAGAACCGCCAATTATAAATTTCTTAGGTGTATTAATTGTTTTATCTGGGCCAAATTTAGAATTTTCCAAATCTGGCTCGAATGTATCAGATCCCCACATTTCGTTGAACTCAAGTGTGTAACCTCGAGCAAGGCTTTGGTCTTCTAACACAATTACATTGTTTTTGTCAGTGTTCAAATTGCCAGTGGTCATGTTTGTAGATCCAGTTAGGACAAACGCTGATTCAGTATACTCTGCGTCTCCAATTACAACCTTGTTGTGCATTCCTGATCCATCACCTTCTGGTCTATAAATAACTTCCACTGATGGGTCTAGGCTAGATATGCCAATATTTGCATTGCCACCTTCTGCAATGTATCTAATTTGGACTCCGTTTGCTGCAGCTTCATTAATAGCATCTTGAATTCCTACATTGTTCAAATTGTAAAAAGCAAGGTCTAATGTGTGTTGTGCAGAAGTAATCCAAGATCCAATTGTGTCATTTGTGTTTATCCCAAGTGACATAGCCTCTTCTATTGTTGCTACAGAATGGTCGACCTCTCCTGTGAAGTAAACGTGGATATCACCCGAAGAATTTGAAACTGTAGCATAAACCCTCATTGGTGAAACTACTTGTTCGTCACCAGATGAAGAAGATACACGTGCGTAGTAAAGCACTCCTGCTTCAAGTCCATCAAGAGTTACAGTATGGTCTTCAGTCAATTCTGAATCTTCAGTTGTGTTTCCAAGAGCTGTCGTAGTTCCCCATTCAACAACTGAGTTTCCAGGAATATCTGTTGACCAGCTTAAATCGAATAAACTAGTTGTAATGTTTGATTGAACAACATCTGAAGTAAGGCAAATACCAGAATTAGATACCATATCGGCAGCGCCTCTTGGTAGAAGTTGATATCCTCCAAATCCGTCAAAACTGAATTGAGAGCAGATTCCACTAAGGTTTAATTCGCAGCCATTAAGAGTAGTGCCTACTAGTGAATTTGATGATCTAACGTAGATTACTCCAGACTCAACGCCATTAGAGAAAGTGTATGTCGCATTGCCTTCTATTATTTGCCCTCCAGCGTCAAAAGTCACACCCAGGATTTCTACAATTTGGCCTTCAAGATTTTCTGCTAATTGGTTAGGAGATATTATTTGAGCTCCTGGAAGAGGATTGCCTGAACTAAGAAGTTCAACCATACTTAAGTTAGGGCCCACTTCTAAAAGTCCATTGTACTCTGAAAGTTCTCCTGTAATTGAGATTTCATCGCCTGGATTTGGCTCGAAAGTCCACTCTGCCCAATCCCCACCAGGATATAATGCAATGCCTGCTGACTCATCCTGAAGGTAACGAACTGAGCCCAAATCTGCTCCGCTTGTTATGATTCCTGAAACTGTCACAACTTGGCCTACAGAGTAGTTTGTTCGAGCATCTAATATATTGGTTTGGGCTTGAAGTACTATGTATGCATTACACAGGACTGCTAAAAGTGTGTATCTAAATAATTTCATTATTAAAATCTAACTCTTACTGAGAAATTCATCCTAAATCCATAACCCATGTAAACGCTGGCTGATGCAGCATCAAAATTGTTTTCAGTAAAGGCGTAGGTTTGGCCATTATTGAAATACCACTCCCCATGTGGGTCGTTGTTTTGGGCATTTATTAGGTAGGTTGTATTTAAAATATTGTACATACTTAAGCGGTAGTCTATTTGGCTTTCGTTTAGTTTCATAGTGTAACCTGTATGTAAATCTAAAAGTCCATATGCTGGCATCTTCCAAGATTGCCTTCCTTCGTTTTCATCGTAAAGTGAGAACGGATCAAAGTCAGCATAAAATCTATCAAAGTATGTAAATCTTGGCTTAATGTAAAAGCCATTTTTCTTATACCTAAATGCTAGGCCAAACTGGCTCTGCGGCGCATCTCCAACACTAACACCGTTAGCATTATAGCTTATAGTAACGGGGTCTCCCTCCTCATTCAAATAAGGAGTATTTGTGTCCTGGTCTATTAATTGCAAGCTATCTGAAGAACTTGTCCACCTCCAGTCACCATATGAAGTAAAACCTTCAAGAGTTATATCTCTACCAATTTGATATGCGAAATCCCATTCTACACCTTGGTGAAATGCACTCATTGAATTGATGTTTGCTCTAAGTATATCTCCATCAGGAGTCTCAACTCTCAATAAACTATTAAGTGGCCTATTTTGCCAATCTGTGAAATAAACATTCAAGTTTGAAGAAAAAGGATACTTGCTGAACTTCACACCTAATTCAACCGAATTAATCTTTTCGTTCTCAATGTTTCCTACAAAATTATTGCTGAAGTCAATGACATTCCTGAAAACAGGTGTCCTATTTAAGTGACCCAAATTCGCATAGACATCAATCCACTCACTTGC
>Ga0160422_10000363_pt1 | contig 27148 bp, 15 predicted proteins | sample Fk160mmetaG_FD_108192 | JGI IMG/M metagenome (GOLD analysis project Ga0160422, IMG submission 108192) | Marine microbial communities from the Central Pacific Ocean - Fk160115 60m metaG | ecosystem: Environmental > Aquatic > Marine > Oceanic > Photic zone | place: The Central Pacific Ocean...
ATTGCAATTTTCCGGTTATCTCTTGCCTGCCTTAGAATGTAGTACAACATTACCAAAAAGGAAACGACAAATAAGGCATAGGCAATAACCCTAGTCGTTGGTTCAGCCATGGTTTAGCCACTATAATTTCGCATTTGTAAATTATCCATAACTTAGACTATACACCGTTTTTAGCCCGTCAATGGTTTTGATAGATGCCTCAACGAGTCTTTCGGGGGTTGAACCCAGCCGATAAAGGGTGGAATTCGGTCGGTAAAATCCCAGTCTAGATTTGAGGTCTTCCGGCATTTGGGACATCTCAATTGTTGGCCTTTCCCCATAGACTTCAGTGTCACGTCACAGACATTACACTTTGGCCGTTGTTTTTTTGGAACAGCTTCCACTAGTTTTAGTCTCTCTAGGTGAATAGCACCATCTGGACTCAGCAAGCCGTTGTATGATATTTTATCATCAGGTTTCAGCCATTGAGCGAGTAATTTTACATCGCCTGATTCACTGAACGCCATCAGTGTTTCACCAGTGTGACAAACTAGTTTCACCGTCCCACGTTTTTTCACTTCGACGTTTTTTACTGTGGCAGTTAAATTTGCTAATAAGTGATCATCTGTTGCTTGATTTGTCTGAAAAACAACATTTCCTACTACTGGTTCCGTATCATTTGAGTCAATCAGATATTTACATCCCTGAAGTGCTGATTGGTGGGTTTTTGCTCTTAATCCGAACAATACCGGACAGTTGCCTCTAGGAGAAATTAAAACAGACTTTGAGCGTAAATCCCGGGACATGAAGATATTGGGGTCATTATCTAGTTCACGCAGTCTGTCAAAATCAACTCTCCTTGGTAGGCAGTTGTCAATTGCTGTTTGCTGCCTCCAACTGATTGCTTCAAAAGTAAAAGTGTCAGCGGGCCAGGCAACGGCTGCAGTTGCCCCAATTTTTCCATGACCACCCCATGAAATTTTGGCATTAGGAATTTCATCAATGGTAACTTCTCTCTGGACGCAATTCCAGTATGTTGCCTCATCAGGCTGAGTCTCAAACCACACCATTCCGGGGTCTGCTGGGAACTGCGTTCGATTTGATATGCTAGAATCTGTAACCATTCCCTTGAGAGGTAATATTTTTTGTACCCACCACTGGTCTAAGTAATCAATCAATTTTTCATCTGATTGCCCAAGTATTTCTACTGCCACTGCTGCATTCCCTCGAGTTCGTCGTCTCGCAAATGGGTATAGTCTTACTAAGCGAAAGTTGTTGACTTGGTAGTCACTAGGAAGGTTTTGCAACAGTTCAAACAACGAATAAGTCGTACAGCCCCCACCTAAGTGGTCAGTGTCATCAAGTCCCAGCCACCCCATTAACTCACCTTACAGGTTGAAAATCATCCCCTTCATCATTAGTATTTATCACTCTGTGAATTACCTGGTTTATACCAATATGTTGGTTGACTTTAAACAATCTAACACCACGAGCCCAGCCTGCACCTAAGTCGCTTTTTCGGTCCCCAATTATCAAATCCAAGGGATTAGTTGCAGGGGGTTTTTCTTTCCACCAATTTACTTTAACTACTTGGTCAGGAATCTCAATATTTGTATTCAAACCTTTATCCAACTTCAATCCATCTCTAAGGCAACTTTCGCCAAGATAAAGCATGCCTGGCATGGGCTTTCTGCACTTACACCGATCAATCTGACGATGGGGGCATGTAACGATTAGGTCGATTGTTGCATCATTATCTATCTCAATTATCATACTTTGAAGACGCTCGTGAATTTGACTCAATCTGTTTGGCCCCCACAATTGTCGAGCAATTGCTGATTGATTAGTCACGATGCAGATGAGGAATCCTTGTCGCTTCAAATCTCCTATCGCCTCAGCGGCCCCGTCTAGAAGTTTCACCTCGTCTGGATTGTTAATATAATTCGGGCTTCCAATGTTGATAACACCGTCCCTATCAAGAAAAGCAATTCCTCCATTTGGTTTCACATTTGCCGGAAACTTTGTCGACATTACCTCAACAATTGCTCCGTGCATGGCACTCGCTGTTAACAACCGTTCATGTTATTTTGCATCTTATGCAAGTTTTGAAGACTATCGATTGCCTCGGGTGATGCATGGAGATTGCGTCGATTGTACCAATTCTAGGTGCGATTGGATTATTGAGTTTGGCTATCTCATGGCATTTTCGGCAGCGAGACACTACCTATGTCGCACAGGTTGGTTGGATACTTGTTGGAGTGTATTTCTTCACCGATGCTTGGGATTATCAGGCAAAGGGCGACATCATACTAACCGTGATGTGTTTATTGGCATTACCAATAACACTAGGGATCGCTAAGTGGGAATCTAATGTCCAAGATAAGAAGGCAAGGAGTGCGCTTTTCTGGGCACGGGGAGCAATGGCTTATGCCGGTGGCCCTTACTTGCTTATTGCTCACGTCCCATGGTTAAACGTTCTTGCCATTTGGTTTGTCGCCTCCCAAGTAGCACTATTCTATCGATTATCGGGGACTGGAAATATTGAACTTGGTGAAACGTGGGTTCAAACCTCATCTGGTAGAGTTACATGGGATGAGTGGGATGGCAATAAATGGTTCAGCGCTGAAACAATCGGTGAGTTTCCGTTTCAAACCGAACTAGTGATGGCAGATGGAACTTTCATTGGAATAAACTTTGTTCTAGCGTGCACAGCTCTACAGTCGATGGTCATCTTCATTGGTGCCATCTCTGTTCTTGACCTTGATTGGCGACGACGGATAAGAGCTATTCTATTCACGATACCAGTAATACATGTGTTGAACGTATTCCGGAATGTTGGTCTGATATGGATGCATCAGACCTACACATCGTGGTCATTTTACGGTATGAGTGTCTTTGAATTTGGTCACAATTATGCTGCAAGATTTGTTTCACTTTTCGCCATGTTTTTCATGGCCCTAATTATGTTTGAAATACTCCCAGAATTACATCGTCACATCGTAAGATTGCTGAGACCAATCGGTATAATGCAACCAAGCAAGCGCTAGTCTCTATTGTTTAATCCACGGATTATTCGGATCGCTTCTCTGCCATTTGTATCCTGAGCCGTTTGGGTATTCTATGGTTTCAATACCGTTCTCATCAATCATACCCAACAGTTGTGTTGGTGGTGATTCGGGTTGTGATAGTAGTTGTTCGAATAAGTTATCATGATTAATTTCTTGACTTGTCGAGGGGGTTTTGTCAATTCGCTTAGGGTCATAGTTTACATTACTTGATTCAGGAATGTTGTTATTTTCTACGTTATTTACTGGTTGGTGTAAGTCAAGCATCTGTTCAGAGATGTTGTATTGTTTTGTGTCACTCCATGCCAGATCTTGGTTGGTTTTTCTGCCACCTCGACTGATTAATACCAGCATTGCGAGTAGGCCAATGGCTAGGATTGCACCGGCTGAATAAATGAATTCATTGGCCACAGAAGGCGCTAAATCAGCGTTATCTCCAACCCCATCACCATCGCTGTCTTTGGTTTCGTCCGGGTCATCCGGAAATGCATCTTCACTATCAGGGACTCCATCACTATCTCTGTCAAAAGCATTGAACGTGGTTTCGCATAAAATCATTATTATGTCAACCTCTGATAATGAAATCTGTCTGTCTGAATCAATGTCGGCATCAAGGAAATCGTAATTGTTCTCATAAACTTCAGAAGAGAGTTTCTCGATACTTACTGGGTCGTTGTTGCTGGAGAGTTGGCTGAAAATTAGTTTTATTTCGTTGTCGCAGGAACAGGATAGTTGAAGAATTTCAGCAAATTCAATTTCGCCATCAGAATTAATGTCCGCGCTTGCAAAACTAAATTTTTCTTCATTTAAAGTCACCATTTCAAACTCTTCTTCACTCAACACGCCATCTGAATTCCTGTCGCTAGCCTTCATGACTTGTTCAGCCTCATCACGGCAGGTATCCCTAACGCTTAGTGAGTCTTGGTCGTCGATTTCATCTATTGGTTCAATAAATTGGGAATCAACCCAACTTGCCATTATAGTAACATCGCTAAAGTCCTCTATCGACTCTAACTTAATGTCAAATCTTCCATTTGCTGGAAATTCAACGTAAACCATCTGTTCAGTATTTTCCCCATTTGACTCAATACTAATGGATTCAGTGGTGTAACTGCTACCGGGCTTCTGCCGTCCATCAGCCTTAAAATCATCTTCAAAGAATTCAAAGAAGTCATCAAATTCCAGAACAACAGTTTCTCCAATAACCTCGATTTCCAGAACTCCATTTCCGCCGTAAGTTTGAACAATCAAGAAATCTCCAGGATTATCTAGTTCAACATAAAAATTCAGACTATTGCCTGCAGGTGCTTCAATACCGGACAATTCCTCACCATTGAACAACTGGATTGGCGTTCCGTCATATTCCCAGACATATCGGTCTTCAAACGAGGCGGTAATAGTCACATCCCCAAACACCATCTCTGTATCCAACAAGATATACCACATTCCAGGTGTTGGGTCATTGAAACCAATTCTGTCGCCTGCCCCGGGGCTGTTACTACGATATGTATAATCCGAGGCAGTAGGCGATGTAGACAGCATGGCGTAGAGTGATGCTTCGCCAAAACCTCCGTTGAGGTCAATCTCTAGTCGCTCTATTTCATTAGGAACATCGATTTTGAAGTATTGACTTAGTCCAGTATATCCACTAAGTGGGCCGTAAGGTATTCCGGGGCTTAACTCAATGGCATCTTCCGGATCAATATTTTCTGGCTGAAATGACATCGACGCAACGATGGTAAAATCGCTCGCTTTACCGTATGTATAAGCAGCGATGTAGTATATTCCGGGTTCTAAGTCATACAAAGCCACTTGTTGGTCATTGCCAGGGCCAGTTGACCAATCAGATTTAGCGTTTGAATCAATGAATTCTCCAATCACTCCCATATCATCAAATTCCTCAAACCACGGTTCCTCCCAGCCAAAAAATGAGTTGAACGGGTCAGGTACTGTTTGTGATGCTATAGCAAGATCAACATTTCCGCTACCGCCATATGTCTCGACAGTTAAAAGTGACAAATTTTCCGTGACGTTGACGTAATAATACAAAACACGGTCTTCATCTGGTGCACCTCTGCCGGGGTTTATTTTTTGACTTGTTACAGGAATTTCGTTCACTAATTCGGTCATTTCGTCAAGTGATGGTGGAGGATCTGCGATGTCCATGAAAGTATAAATGGTCATATCTTCAATATCGGTTGTCGGTATTATCACCATCCAAAGTATCCCTTCACTTGGCCATTCATAATCAACCCACATGTAGTTATAATTCTCTAGAATTTCATCATCATGCTGCCAAGAATTCGGAATGTAATCATGCCCAAAATATACGTCAAAACTATACTCTCCCCAATCATCCCAATCCTCGAAATCAACATATGCATCAATATACAACTCTCGCGTATATTGCTCAATTTCGATGAAAAACAACAGTTGATCACCTGTTTGACCGCTAATTCCGGATACTTCATCATCGGAAAATAGTTCTACAGCTTGGGCAACAATTGTCCCGTCGGGCATAACCCAAGACGCTCCAATTATGTCTCCAACAAACTCCTGACTCTCATCTTCGGTTATCGGCCCTTCACCTTCAAGAAACAGCCATTTTAGTTCTATATCATCACTGCTGACAGTCATTGAATCGATTAGGCCCCGGTAAAAATTACAATCGCAACCTGCGCCCATCTTGCCAATAATCAATTCGTCACAATCATCGCCAGACTGGTAGCAATCATTAGAGCCAAAATCACCTTGCGGTATGTTGGCGTCGTTGGCAGGTATCGCTCCAGATACTGCTCCATCAATGTAAAAATATCCTCCTACACCTTCCTCGATTTGCACGCCAACTTCTACCCAAGTATTCTCAGGAATGAGTTCTGTTGATGTTGGATGGCGGGATATGGAATATTCGCTAGAATACGCCAGTGCTCCGTCATGTATATACAGGCCCCATCCATAATCTCCAAGCATGGTAAGGAACTGTATACCGCTACTATCAGGAGTATTAATCGTCATGCTAATAGATATATTGCCGATGAACTCTGGTATTTCATCCTCGATTATAATCTGATCATCAATACCATCGAATCTCAAAGCGTAATCAACTGCCGTTCCAACTTCAACAACCCCGTAGACTGGGAAATATTGTGGGTCGTCGTCCAAGTCATTCCACATGCCGGGCATTATGTTTCCCATGTTTGTCCCTGCAATGTGGACATAATTTTCTGATTCTGATTCTGAGGGTTGGCTATCACCCCAATTTCTGTAGTGGAATGGAGTTCCATCATGCCAGCGGTAATCGCCTTCGTTTTGGTAATCAGAAAGTCCAATCCACAGGTGTCGCGATTGGTTGTCATAATTGGCAAATGTGTCGTATATCCATTGATTTTCATCATTGTCATTAACTGTGGTTAGGTAGCCGTCCAGTGCCCGTGCTACTTGGGCAGAATCAGACCATGAACCTTCACTTAGCAGATGGTAGGTTTTGTTATTTGATGGGTTTACTGCTGTGTGTAATACTTCAATATCTGAGAGTGATTCAGCCTCAGCATTGATTACCACTGTTGGTGCTGCGAAAGAAATCAAAAAAATGGCAAGTAGAGAAATGGACTTGGCATAGGCATGCATGATATCATGATGTGCTTGAATTGACCCCATTAAAAACTACTGGTATCGTGAGTTTATCATCGCGAGACCTTCTTGCCACCGATTCTAAGTTCAGTTTCCAGAGGCATCTGGTGTTCCCAAGCAAATTCTTTGACTATTCTCCAACCTTTTTCTGAACCTTCGTAATCCTTAACTTCGATTATTTTGTTACGTGTGTTGGCTTTGAATGCCGCAACAGGTTCGGCATTTTTGAACACTAAGTATGCAGAGCCAAAGCCAAATTTCTCCTTCAAAACATCAGCAAAATATGGTGAAATAGGGTCGCTTGGGGGTAGAACAAAATCTCTGATTGGACGGATATTTTTGGCCTCATCTAGTAATTCCTTACGCCCCCAACACACTTCATGTAAATCTTCAATTAGGAATCCTTTGATCAAGGTACCATCTTCTTCAAATGAATTCAACACAGATTTAATTTCTTCTGGTTTAAACGGTGTTCCAGCCAATCTCATGAATTGTTTGAGTGTAATTATTGGATATTCTTTAACCATATTGCGCAGATATTCTTTTCGTAATTCAATCGGGTCGATGGTTGAGTTAGGGGTTACTGTTCTAAATCCGCCTCGGAAGTCTTGAACTATGTGTCCGGTTCTTATAAGTGGTTGAATCAGTTTACGGAATTCTGATTGGGATAGTGCATGTCGCTCTTTGAAGATATTTGGGTCAGAATTAGTTGAAAAGAAATCAACAATGTCAAGCAGATCCTCATCAGCTTGTATGCCTCTAATAACCAGTAGATTTTGGAAGTGTTCGTAGGTTGCCCATACCTGATGCCCCCTCAAATTAACTCCCTGGTGCAATCTGTTTGCACTTGCCATACTTTTCAAATCTGCACGATACACCTCACACCTTCCCCTCAACGCGAAGTCGTCTCTTACTTCTGGTATTTTCCTCATCGCGATAACCTCGTTTTCTAGACGCGTGTTTTGATGCAAGAAGTGTCTGTGGAATAACGCCCGTTCCGCAATCTCTCTTGGCTGTGGGTCTACAACACCACCCCGAATCATTCGTTCGCCAGTCAACTTAAATCCAATGTTCTCAAGATATCTACGGGTTTCTGGTTCCAGTTGTGAAACAGGCTCGCTATTGAAATTAGTCAACACAGCGACATCAACCAACTGGTCTGAATGATTATCTAGTAATGTGGAGAACGCCTCACAGAACTCTTCGATATATGCGTTAGGTATGTGTAAATCTTTAACTTCGAGATAATCATTGACCTTAAACATCAGTACTTTTCCAATCGGGTCCACGCCCTTGAAGACCGGTAAATACCATCCACGGTCGAGGATGCTCCTGACTTCCCAGATAAATCTTGAAACGTAAGGATCCGACTGAGTGAGTATTCTTAATTTCCCGTCTTCTCTCCTTGGTCGTTTGAGTAATTCCACTTCACTCGGCATGCAGTAGAACGCCTCAGGTTCTGGCACTAATGATACCACTTTTGCGATTTTTCCGGACTTCTCAAGATTCATCAATGCGACAGTCAAATCTTCATAGGATTTGGTGACAAAGAACCGCAGTGTATGTGATTTAATCGGCCCCAGCCGATGGATAACATCAACCAGCGAGTCTTCGAAGGATGTTGGTTTGTACACTCCGTGAACTCGGTGAAACAGGGAGAGTTTACGGCGCCTTCCAATCACATCCTCAAATTGCTTGACCACCAGCATTTGTCTCTCTAAATTATCCAATGCACGCTTTAAGTCACGTTGCAGTGATTTGAATTCATCACCTTTTGGGAAATCTTGCATAATTTCTTGTCGAGTGACATTAACGCCGGGTGGGATTTTCTCTAGCAACTGTTCCTCCATGGGTCCAATCCACGGTTCTGGCTTAAGTCCTAACAACATTGGAATGTTTTTCTTTGTAGTATAACCGATTCGATTGTGGAGCAGTCGTCCCATTATAACATCTGAATCCATTTGCAAATCTTTCCAATCCTTGAATCTAAATTCATCAACTCGATAGAGCAATTCCTGCTGTTTTTGGAATATTACATGCGAATCAAAAGCCGAAAATCCATCCTCATATTTGGCGAATGACTTGTCAAATACCATATTTTGAACCCATCGATATTCAACAACTTCTTCTTCTCCACCAGTTAACCGATGCTCATCAATCTTGAGAATATATTCAGCTTCTTCGGTTTGTTTGTAAAATCCAACTGAGATAACATTTCGAGATTCTAACTCGTGTAAAATTCTGTCAACTAGCTCCTTTGAAAACGGTAGCCGATTTTCAATCTGATCAGCCATTTTTGGACCTTCACTACCGAGCATTTCAATAATTTTAACTCGCATAGCAACATGTGGGTCACTAATTTTCATGGTTTTCCACTTTACAGGCTTCAAACCATCGTATGCAGTAGAGATTTCATACTCCATTCCTTCAGTGTGGAGTTCTCTTAAATCTTTGACATCTTTACCACCGTTGGTAGCTAAGCATCCCAGAGTTCCGTGTATCTCTGCCATGTACGGAGTGAACCATTTCTCGTCTAGTTCCACAGAACCGGTTTTGCGAATCTTGACAATCTCTCCTGCTTGGCAAAGTTTCTGTACCCAACCACGAAGTATTTCCTGGTCTACATTTTGTAACTTTTCTAAGTATAGTGGGTTGTTAAATGACTTTTCTAAACCACCACCGTGAGACATTAAATTTAGCAGACCAGCAGAATCAGTTGGTATAGGTGCTTTATCTAAGTAATATTCGTTTAACTCACGCTCCGACAATTCAGTAGCCAGACTCCTAGTCCCGAGTAACCGCTGCAAAATTGTCGGGTCGATGTCTTTGACCAAGAAAGCTCGAGTTTTCATTGACATCAAGTCCTCGAAGGCTGACATGAATAGTGACATTCCTAATCGAGAAGGTATCGTCATTTTTTGATGAACTATTCTCGCTCTACCATCGACACATAACTCCAGAAAATCATTCAGACTATTTAGGTCGATATCAGCGAACATAATCTCATTTTTTGCTTCTCTCATTAGTAAACTGTCTTCGATTGTTCTGTGCTTATTAAGCAGCGCATCGGCCTTTTGTTGGAACACTTGCGGACTTATTTCATCAGCACCAATCCGTTTAGGTATGATTAGCGAACGACCGGCAACCTCTTTGAATCGCTTAGCGAATATTTGAGTATTGATGATATATCTTTCAATTACTTCAATATGATTTTGACTGACAAAAGAATCATACATGTCTCTTGGTTCAATTTCTTGTGAGGTCCGCAGTAACAAGCCATTTTCATCGAATGACATTTCAATTACACTTATTCCATTACTCTCTGCTAATCCGGCTAAAAAGTAACCAAGTGCAGTGTTGAATCCTCTCCCTCGGCAGGTGGTTATCATATATGTTGGATGGCCTCCGCTAATGATTTGTTCAACTAATATACGGTTAGGGTCAGGAACTTGGAATGAATCAATCGAGTGTTCTTCAAGATGACGAGCAATCGAATTCGCAACAATGGTGGAAAGCCCATACGCATCACATAATATCATGCGTGGGTCTATTTCTTTTCTCAATGCAACAATACAGTGGCCAATAAGTTCTAGCAAAGCGCTGGAAAGTTCCCTTGATCTTGAACGGGCCTCTCCAGACCATGACGGAACAGTTGGCCGATAGCCAGTTACTGCGGTTACGTTTACTCTTGTTCCTTGTATATTGGTAACTCGGTAAGTCGAGCCGCCTAACAAGATAACATCACCACTTCGCAGATTTGAAACGAAGGAGCCACTTAATTGCCCCAACACAGAGCCTTCAGCATTAAAAACTAGGTAGGAATTATCGGGTGCGATGGTCCCAATGTTTGTGTAATATATCATTCTTGAATAGCCACGTTTGCCGTAGATGTTTTCTTCCCAATCCACCCATACGCGTCTCTCCTCCTCGAGCATGTCAAGAACTTCGATAAAGTCATCATATTCGAAATTACGATAGGACCATGCATTAACTATAACTTCGTAAGCTTCATCGATATCAATTTGATTTATTATGACTAAACCAATCATAAATTGGGCTACAACGTCTAAACAATTCTCTGGGAAATGCAAAATATCCATTTCGCCTTTTTGTATTGCCGACTGTAGTGCTGCAAGTTCAATCAAATCGTCAACACTGGTTGGTAAAAATCTGGCTCTGGGTATGCCGCCAACATGGTGTCCAGCCCGCCCTATACGCTGTAATGCAGTGGCAATGTCTCCCGGGCTACCAACTTGTATTACTAGGTCAACTGAGCCTATGTCAATACCCATCTCTAGTGAGGATGAGGTGACTACTGCTCTAAGGTGTCCGTGTTTCAATCGTTTTTCGACATCTAGACGAATTTTTTTGTCCATTGAACCGTGATGTCCAGCAACCAAATCTCCTAGATGTGGGCGTAATCGTTGAACTAAGGTTTCGGTCATTTTTCTGGTGTTGGCAAAGACAAGTGTAGTTGTGTGAGCAGCAATAAGGTCGGCAATAACTTCAATATTTTTTTCTAATACTTTCATTACTGAAAGGTCGCTAAATCTATTATCAGGTATGATAATATCCAAATCTAATTCCCTTGATCCGGAAACTTTAGCAATACTAACTTGGCTTTCATCACCTCGACTTTCTCTGTCGTCACTCGATACAAGGTATTGAGCAACTTTCTCAAGCGGCTCCATAGTAGCGGATATACCAATTCTCTGCACAGGAGTTTTTAGTAGCGTGTCGAGATACGATAGGGTCAGTCCCAAATGGACTCCTCTTTTTGTTGGTACCAGCGAATGAAGTTCATCAACAATCATATACTCTAATTCGCTTACAATTGGCTGAAATCTTGGAGAAGTAATAGCAATGGCTAGGCTTTCAGGAGTAGTTATCAAAATGTGTGGAGGGTGCTTGAGCATTCTCTGCCGTTCAGATTGGGGGGTGTCTCCGGTTCGCAGTCCAACCTTTATTTCTTGAGCACGGTCAGGTAAGTAATCCTCTGCGATTTCGGTTAGCGGTCCGATTAGGTTTCGTTGAATATCGTTGGCAAGAGCTTTGATTGGTGAAATGTAAACACAGTGAACTTTTTTCTGTAACTTTCCGTCTAGTGCCATTCTGACCAATTTGTCGATTACCGTAAGAAAAGCAGTTAATGTCTTACCCGATCCTGTTGGTGAACAAAGTAACAGATGTTTCTTTTCCATTATCGCTGGAATTGCAAGTTTTTGGGGTCTAGTAAAATCTGGAAACTTATCTTTGAACCAATTTCTTACCGGTGGGCAGAGCATTTCAAGTAAACTGTGTGTATCTTGTGGACTATCAAGATACTCAATTTGGACCATTTTCTTTCACTACCCCAGTGAAGCGCAGTGAATGCAACAACTACTTGAAAACTTCGCTATATGGGAAGTGTAGTGGAATTTTTTGCTGAAAGAATCAGGGTATGGGCTAGAATATCCAGAACATCTTCCTACAGGTCACTGCTCGCCACACTATACCTTTAGTTAAGCGATTAAAGAACAGGTCCAATAATCTGTCAGGCATTCTGAACATGAGGCTACCAATTTTGAACGATCTTTTAGAATTCTTCATCACTTTCCCCATTTGTTGTTGCCACATTTTTTCGTAGTTAGTCAATGGCTCACCGTTCAGGATGTGGTTGGCCACTGTCTGGCCGGCGATTCTACCACCAACCATAGCGATTGTTATCCCAGCACCATTTGAGGGCAAAACCATTCCCGCTGAATCACCAACAAGCATCATATTACCTTTTACAAATGTCTTGATAGTTCCCGACATAGGTAATGACCCAGCTCCTTTGTAGGTAGTTTCACCGTCGTATTTGTCGATAAAGTCGCTTGAATATTTGTTTAAGGGTTTGCCTTTAGCAAAGTTCTTTTGAATTCCCAACCCGATGTTGGCTCCACTCGATTTGGGAAACATCCATGCGTATCCGCCTGGGGCCATCGAACCAAAATGCAATTCTACTGCGTCACCATAGTCGCCATCTTTAAGTTCGAATTTGACTGGGATATTGACTGACTTCTCAGACCAATATTTTCGCCGAACTGGATCTTTGTGCCCCCCTGCACCGACGATTACTTTGGCACTGTGTTTGTCCCCGTTCCTCAAGGTAACTATGTTTTCATCAACATGCTCGACGAATGATTTCACCAGATACTTTGCTCCAGCCTTCTTTGCTAACTCGACAAGTGCTTCATCATGAGCAACTCTGTTGAGAATGTAACCTTCGAAATTATAGGACAAAGATTTTCCTGATGGAGTAATTATGTTCATGGTGTCGCAAGTTCGAGATATTGCATGATTTGGTGTTTGAAACAAATCGTCCATGTCTGGCACATCTGGGCATAGGCGCCTCATTTCATCATTTGTGGGCACTAATTCACCGCATTGTAGTGGTGTGCCGATCGAGCCTCTGGCGTCCAAAACTAACACGCTAATGCCAGCCTCAGCGGCATAGCGAGCCACGGTGCTACCAGCAGGCCCACCTCCGATTACAATCAAATCGTAATCGAAGTCATGTGTCATGACGGTCCGTTGCGGGGGCTCTTCTTAACCATGCGTATTTGCGACATATGAAGAATATTCAAGGTCAATTTCAAAGGTAAGAAACTATTCGATACACATGGTAAGACCAATGGAATCTGATTCTGGAGCAAGACTAGAACGCTTGTCTGGCATGCTCAAAAGGCGAGGATTTATCCTTCCAGCCTTTGAAATTCACGGTGGCTCGAAAGGATTGTATGACTTCGGTCCAAATGGTGGACGATTACGTAATCGTGTAAACCAACTATGGCTGGAACACTGGACGTCAATGGGTAATGTTACTGAGATTTCCTGCCCAACAATAACCCCCTATGAGGTATTAGAAGCGAGCGGACATGTGGGGGAGTTTTCCGACTACATGACTTCCTGCATATCGTGTGATGAAGTAAGTAGAGCAGATACTTTGCTTGAAGAATTTCATCCAAACCCTGATTCGCTTTCCAAATTAGAATTGCAATCTCTTTTGGAAAAATCTGCACCGCAGTGTCCCGCTTGTGGGACTAATAAATGGTCAACAATAATATCTCAGAATTTGATGTTCAGTACTAGAATAGGGGCAGGCAATTCTGGCCGTGAGGGGTTTTTACGGCCTGAGACTGCTCAGGGAATGTTCACATCTTTTCCGGCTTTATATCGACACTTCCGTGAGAAATTACCCTTTGGTGCCGTTCAGATTGGCAAGGGTTATCGAAATGAAATTTCACCACGACAAGGCATGATAAGATTACGTGAATTTAATATGGCTGAAATGGAATATTTCATAGATCCGGAAGCACCATTAAATCACGATTATACCCAGTGGTCAGGGTTACAAATGGTAATGCTAAGTGAAGATAAGGGTGAGCTCAGTATTACTATCGCAGAAGCAGTAGATTCTGGAATAATAAGACATGGAACAGTTGGCCTTTTCATGGCAAAGACCTATGATTTTTTAGTCAATGTTGGAATAGACAAATCAAGGATTAGATTTCGTCAACATGAAACGAATGAAATGGCTCATTACGCGACGGATTGCTGGGATGCTGAAATTCACGGTTCATACGGTTGGGTAGAATGTGTTGGAATAGCTCACAGAGGTTGTTACGATTTGCAATCTCATGAGAACTATACTGGCAAAACCCTACGGGCAAGACGAGAGTTTCCGGAACCAAAGGAAGTGACCATCGACGGTTGGACGATAGAAGGGTCAGTAGCAGGTCCAGCATTTAGGAGTCAAGCTGGCCAAGTCAAGGACGCAGTAGAAAAACTTCCAAGCGATACACAATTTCCCTGTGAAATAATCTTGGATAAGGAAGTGGTTGTAGTCGATTCAAGCCATGTTAAACGGTTGCAACGGACAGATTTGATTACTGGTGAGTGGTTTATCCCTCACGTAGTTGAACCAGCGTTTGGAATAGATCGCATTATCTGGCATATTTTAGACCACGCATACCAAGAGATAGAGAAACAAGACGAGAGTTATACTGTAATGCGGCTAAATCCCGATGTTGTGCCGGTTGATTACGCCGTTTTCCCTCTGTTTGAAAAAAATGGGATGCAGGAAATTGCTCAAAAGGTCAGTAATATTCTGAATAGTAAGAGAGGTGTTGTTGCAATTTATGATTCGAGTGGCTCGATTGGTCGTCGATATGCCAGAGCAGACGAAATAGGTATACCCATTTGTGTGACAATAGATCATCAATCGTTGGATGACGATTCGGTTACCCTCAGGCAGCGGGATACTGGCGAACAGAAGCGGGTCCAAATTTTGGATTTGTGACATATTCAAATTGTAAACATCGTCAAAATTGAATAACCGTCACCACCAAGATAAATTATGGCAGCCGTATCAGATTGGACGGAGCGACATCGTCCGAAGTCTGAGAGCCATTTGGAGGGAAATGAAGCGCAACGCCAAAAAATACGAAAGTGGTTGGACGATTGGAAAAACGGCACTCCAAAAAATAAAGCAATTCTTCTAGTCGGGCCGCCTGGTGTCGGTAAGACTACAATAGCAAGAGCAATTGCTCAGGACATGGGCTGGAATGTTATTGAACTCAACGCCTCCGACGCTAGAAATGCAGCCTCCATAAGAAAGGCAGCAACAAAGGGCGCTACTCACCGTTCGCTATTTTTTAGTCCAGATAACACCGACAAGAAAACCTTGATTCTAATTGATGAAGTAGACCACCTTTCAGGTGGCCTGCGTTCAGTAAGTGAGTCAAGAATCAATGCGGCAATAACAGTAAATTCTGAATCCTCAGAAACTCCTCAAATTAAAGGTGATACCGGAGGTAAAGCGGAGTTGTTGAAGTTGTTAAAAGAAACAAAGCAACCAGTGATTTTAGCTTGTAATGAAGTAATGGGTCTTTGGGGCAAATCATCCAACTGGCGAGCAACACGCGAAAGATTTCAACGATTGCTGATTACCATCAATTTTGACAGAGCCAGCAAGGACGCTCTACGAAACATTGCTAGAAGAGTTCTCAAGTCCGAAGCAATAGAATATGATTCTGCAGCCATAGAAGCCCTCGTCGACCACAACCCGGGCGATTTACGCGCTTTGGTCAGAGATTTACAAGTCATATGCTCAGCTGAGCGGAATTCTATAGATGAGGCGACAGTAATCCATTATGTCAAAAATAATGAGCGCGATGTCGCAGTGGAGGTTTTCCCAGGATTGGCCAAGTTGTACAAAACTAACGCTGCTGAAAATGCTATAAAACTCGGAATATCAATAGATAAATCACCTTCAGAATTACTCAACTGGATACACTGGAATAATCCGTCAATATTTTCCAACAAGCAAGCAATAGACCGAGGTAACTTGGCATTGTGTCAATCATCTAAAATGCTCATGGCAATGTATGAAAACACTGCGCATCGCTCGTGGTATTGGAGTTCCCAAATCTCTGGTTTAGCAGCATCAGTAGTAAATCAAACAGAGATAACAGGAAAACTCTACCCAAGCTATCCAAATTTCTTGAGGCGCGGCGCAAACATCGGAAGGTCCTCGATAATTAATCGATTGACCGATATTTCCGGTGCAAGTAAATCCTCTGTTCGAGAAGAATTATTACCACTGCTAATATCACTTCACTCCGAGACATCTGAGGTTGGTATGATAGATGATTTCACATTATCAATTGATCTTGGCCTCACAGGGGATGAGCATGCTGCACTGTGCGGCTTGCCCAAAACGCGAAAATCAACCAAGGAATTAATCGCTCGTTACAATTTAATCCAATCGAAAAAACATACTGTGAGTATCAAATCCGAAAACCAAGGTGACGATTTAGTGGGTGAAAGCAAGCCCAAAGATACTCCAGATAAGGGACAAAGAAAATTATTTTGACTATGATTTTCTACCTGGTAACATTTTCTTGAACAGTGCCAGTGCTCGTCTATCACTATGTTCCTTATTTTCATCCTGCCATGTTCGTGGGTGCAGCAAGATAATTACTGTTAGTAACTCCAATCGACCAAACCACATGAGAATCGAACTAAAGAGCAACACTCCTGAGTTTAATGGTGACCATGTACTACTTGGTCCATACGCACCTAGTGCGGGTCCAGTATTGCCAAGGGAAGAGGCAGTGATACCAATGATGCTTTCAAATGATTCATCAAGCATCAAAACAGCCAGTAGTATGCTTGATATTCCGAATAATCCAATCCAGACGAAGAGCATTCCAACAATCTTGTCAATTTGCTGACCTTCTACAACCTCGCCGTTCATTCTTATTTGCTTAATTTTTCTTGGTTGTGCTATTCTGACAAGTTCCCGCATTGCCACTTTAAACGCTAGTATTATCCGCATCAACTTCAAACCCCCACTAGTTGAACCAGCACAAGCCCCGACAATCATTAGTATCATCAACACAAATTGTGATATAACTGGCCACGTGACATAATCTTGGGTAGTATATCCAGTCGACGTTCCAATTGATAGCGCGTGGAACAAACTCTGTCTAAACGAGTCGCCCAGTGATACATTAGTAGAGATTAACGCCACCATCATGAATAACACTGCTGTAAAAATGTATACTAGGTAAGTTTTGAACTCTTCATCAGCAAAAGCCTTCATGTATTCCTTGGCAATTAAAAACCAAATCAAAGTAAAATTAACTCCGCCAATAAACATGAAGATTATGATTATTGTTTCCACTGCTACAGAATCATAGTAACCAATTGAGGCATCTCTAGTTGAGAAACCACCGGTTGCCATTGTTGTAAACCCGTGATTAACAGAATCAAATAGTGACATCTGTCCGACAAAGTGGAGTAACAACATCTCGATAAAGGTGAGCAGGATGTAAATCATCCACAATGCAAATGCGGTTTCTTTTAATTTCGGCCTAAGTCTAGAGAGTGACGGCCCGGTAAGTTCTGCTCTGGCTAGCGCCATGCCTCCTCCCATAACCCTCGATAGCAACATCATACCAAGCATAATTATGCCCATGCCCCCTAACCACTGAGTTAGAGACCGCCAAAGTAGGATTCCTCTAGGCTGCTCGTTAATACAATCAATCGTAGTTCCAGGTATACAGTTGGGACTCATGTTATGTGAAATTACAGTCGCTCCAGTGGTGGTGAACCCTGACATTGATTCAAACCAAGAGTTGACTGCCCCGCGCGCTACGTCGATGAAATTAGCGTCAACCGTAAATGGACCGACGAAAACACCACCCAGCCAGTATGGAAACAAGCCAATGAAAACCACTATTGGATAAATCAATGCCACTGCAGCAAAAGCCTCACGGTCTCTTAATCTTTCAGGAGTGTCACTACGTGTCCCAAATTTGAGCATCAATCCGCCAATTGTTGGTGACAAAATCAGCGGAATTAGAAAAGCTCTCATTGCCATTTCAAAGTCATCCAACCAAATCGTAATAACACTACAAAATATCAGTGGTATACTGATCGCTATTAGTGTCCAACCTAGGATTAGGCTTAATACGTCAAACCGCATGTTTACACCTTAAATTTGCGCTCGAGTTCACTAACTTTGTCTGGGCTGGTGAAGATGATTAGATTGTCCTCTGGCAACAATAATTTTTCTGGCGCCGGACGTAGATTTTCCCAGGTTCCTTCAACGGTCCTCCGCTGAATAAAGGCAATTCTCATCCACTCACTGAAACCGGCATCAGCGATTCGCATGTTTGAAAATTTGTGTGCTGAATCTACCCGCATACTAATTCCAATGATGTTTGGCACATTTGAGAGTACTGCATATGCTCCAGCTGCTTTGGTGTGTATATGGGCTAAGATATTGTCAACAGCAACACGTTTTCTATCAACTGCAAATGTGATGCCCATACGTTGAGTCACCTTTACAAGGTCAGCATCATAAAGTAACAATCCGGTTCTATTGACGCCCATATCACTGGCTAGTAATGCTGCGGCGATACTGTCGTGGTCAGATTCAAGTGCGGCAATAGCGATGTGGTGTTCTGGTATACCTACTTCGGTTAGAATATCTCTGTCCAGATGATCACCGTGAATTACCTCGAGATTTGGATTTGAGCCAATATCTGTTGCAGAGAATTCATTGGCTAGTTGGAGATTACGTTCTATAACTGTTACTTTGGCACCATTCATCAACCAATTCTCAGCAATCATTTGACCTATCCTGTTGGCACCAATTATGGCAACTTTTGGCGATATTGGGAAATCCGTAGCCTCATGGCCAAATATATTCAATATGTGATTAAAACTAGACAATCCATTTGTCGCCACTGCAATGGTATCATTTGGCATGAGAACAAAATCACCATCTGGCACGACACTTCTCTCACCAGAACGCTTTACACCCACGATGAGAGGCAAATCACCATCGACGGACGCATTGGCTTCTCGGAGTGTATTGAAAACAATTCCATCAGCATTTTTTGTGACATTAAACTCAATGATGTATGAGTCATGACCAAATGGAATAACTTCCTCGATTGATGAAGATCTTAACCCCGTGTGTAGCCTTTTGATAGCACTATCTAGTGGATTTACTACGTGATTTACTTTCGCCCATTTAGTCAAATGACCTTGTTTTTGCTCTTCAAGGAAATTCATATTGCGAACTCTTGAGATAGATAGTAGTGGTTTGGCTTTTTCTCCTGCGATTTGGAAGTGAGCATGCTCTGCTAGAGCGCAAGCTAGCAGGTTTCTCTCATCAGAGTTGGTTGCTGCAACAAATATTTCCGCCTCGCCAATACCAGCCTCATCCAATTTTTCTCTAGTAGTCAAGTCACCATGTATGACCAAAACATCGAGATTTTGAGCGTTTTTAACCGCTCTCGAATCTGAGTCTACCAAGACGACATCCATTTCTTCGGCCCGTAATGCGCGAGCTAATTCTGTTCCAACTCTTCCGGCACCACCAATAATAATTCTCAATTAATCACCTCAAATTTTCGGGGAGTTTCTTCACCTGATATTTTCCACCAGACGACTCTGGCATATCGATGGTAGTGTAAGTTCTGGTACGCTCTAACCAGTTATCATAACTGCCTGGCCTGAAGTAACTGTTTAACAGGTTGTAACTTGGATCAGCCTGTTCAATCCATTCTATGTAGGCTGTTGGCGTGTGTAGCAGCCATTTGTTATTTACAACATCTACCGAACCTTCAACAAAACAGTCATCCAGGACAATATTTCTCGTATTGCACCATTCATCACTCATTGGTAGCATGATGTATCCCCATGCGTGGCCTTCCCATTGTTCGTATGTGTGATCTGTCAATGCACCCAGAGCGTACCAACCAGGAATCATCTTCGTGCGCAAAATGGAAAAGAAGGCATTAGTTTGTTCATCACAATCACCTAGTCCACCTGCTAGGCAAGCGGGTCCACTGCGCGCTGTTATTGGTGCGTTTTTGTCATACATAACATTGAGATGCATGTAGTCAAAAGTCGCTCTGGCAAATGCATAGGCGTTGTTAGAAAGCCCTTCAGGCAGAGATGCAGCGATAGATTCAGCAGTTGAAATAACAATTTCATCTTGTGCATTTATTGCATACTCTTGTCCTATAGCAACACCACTGCTACGATAATACCACAGTTCATCAGAGGCAAATTGTGCGGATTTAATACCCCCTCCTCGATTAATTATATCCTCAAAAGTTCCACTGGAAGCTAAATTTATGCCCATGTCACTGCCAGAAATTCGGGAATCAACTCTAGGAGAGGACCACCATGAGTAGGAAGTACTAGTTATGCTAACCGAGTATATCACGGAAACCACCTCATTAGGGTCAATGTCGAGATCTATCTTGACACATACATCCAAAGAGCACATGTCGTCATCAATACCTACTCCAGGCCACCAAATTTCATGCCCATCAGCAGTAATTATTTTGTCATCTGGCATCCTTGTTGGCTCGCCAAGCAGAGGTATGTCATAACTCGAACCACTTATCGTTATTTCAATACTATTGATGACCTGAATGGATTGAGATAAATATGGAACACTCCCATCAGTGTAATCAAACATTGTTGTCTGTCCGTTGAGGGTCGTGATATCTCTGGGGATTGGTAAATCTTCTTGAGCCGTTGCAGCACTGCCATTATTGACAAATGTTAGGTCCTTGGCTACAGTGTATGTTGTCTCGATTGGATATAGATGATAGGGTGCTGCTGCGAGTTGAATATATTCACTGACTCCAGCCCACTTGTTAAACACCAACTCACGCGCTTGTGGTGAAAGCATAATGAACGCCACCAATCCCAACATAACAACACTGCGGAATTTATTTTTTCGTCGCTTCAGTAAATCCTTTCTTCTTCCAGTGTGCGTCTGTACCAATCCTGCCCGTGATGGTTTCTTGGTTTTCATGTATGTTGTTTCCAAAGAGCCTTGATTGAATTGCTGTTCAGCAGCAAATTGTTTTGATTTGATATTTGCCAAGACCCTACCGCAAGTGTAGCATATTGTGTCACCTGTATAGGTTACACTCCTGCAATAAGGGCAACTACCCATGATACTGGGCACGGCTGACATTGTATAACGCTTACCTGCGGATATCCTCCAAAGCGTTTATTTTGGATGTTGATGATTTCTTGCTGATAAATGTGATGAATGTCGCAAGTAAGTATTTATTCACTTTCAGTGGTAGGATTTAACGAACCAATTGGAGTTGAAACTCTCCCCAATTTTCGTTCTCTCGCTTGTCTGGCCCATATTTTGCGGAGTTGCTTCTTGCCCTCTTTGGGTATTGAGTTCCAGATCCAATTTTCTGATGCACGATTGGAAATAAGCATCACTGGCACAATGAAAATCCAGCCAATCGGAGCCGAGAGTACGTATGCGAACATCACCACATATCCGCATCTCCACATCGTGGCTCGTAGAATAGCACCCCACTTCCGGCCATTAAGCATCAAGTGTCCTTGATATGAGGAGATAATTGCTTCACATCGCGGGGTTAGGATTGCTAGAAGGATTATTGTGACCATCACAGGGATATTGACCTCTGATAGTCGTAAAACGGCATATATTACCACCATGCCAAACATTCCACCAACCGCTAAACCCAAAGCCCAGCCGCTGGTTGTTTGGGAGCTGCCACTGCGCACTCTATTTCGGCGAAGAATAAAGTGTACCAGAATTGATGCAATTAGACATAATAATATCAGATTTATCGGATTAACTACAGTTTCATTGGTAACTTCAAACTCAATGTTCGGGATAATAATTTGCGTGTAAATCTGTGAACTATAAACCCCGCCGAGTAGTATACCCCAAAACACATTGCTCCATGCGGTTGGCAAGTCATAAAATCCAGAATATCTCGTCATAACTCCACGCCATCCAAGAGTCATGCCTACTAGGGCTGATACACTTGAAATCTGGAACAACAACAAGTCGGAAGCCATTATCGGGGCGTGTGTGTATTAGTTCATCAAATCGATGCAAGAATTGAGATGAATCCGTTGAATTCAAAGACCTTGCATTCTGTGCCACAATCATGGCAAGGCTACTGTTGTTTGGTGGTAAAGGCGGTGTGGGTAAAACCACCACTTCATCAGCCACTGCCGTTCATCTTGCAGATTGCGGATTGAAAGTGTTACTTGTCTCAAGCGATCCCGCGCACTCGACTTCAGATTCATTAGGAGTAGAAATCGGCAACGTACCAACCCCGATACCCGGCGTTGAGGGTTTATTTGGTCTGGAAATGGATCCCGAATCAAAACTTTCCTCACTGCTGCCCAAGTTAGGAACTATGGTAGACGGCCTTAATACCGGAGGGGGACTTGGTGGATTAGGTGGCTTGGGTAGTTTAGGAATGATGTTAGATCCCACTGCAAAAGATGAAATTGAAGATATAAAATCAGATGTTAAAACCTCAGAAATGATTTTTCCCGGCTTAGATGAGGCATTAGCATTTGATGAGTTACTAAAGCACGTTGAGGATCCAAACTGGGATGTTATCGTTTTTGATACCGCACCCACCGGGCACACATTGAGGTTTCTTTCATTGCCGGAGATAATCGAGGCATGGTCTGGGCGTCTGATACGATTAATGCGCGTTTCAGGAGGTATTCGATCAATGCTTTTTGGCCGAAAAGAGAGCGATGAAATGAAACATGAACTAGAACGCTTTAGGAACCGTGTTTTACATGTGAGGAGAGTTCTTAGCGACCCTGAAATGACTTCCTTCACGTTAGTAACAATACCAGAGAAAATGGGTGTCAACGAGACTGTTAGGGCGTATGACTCACTTGTCGGTTATCGCTTGCCAGTTAGCAGTTGCGTGGTTAACAGGCTAACTCCTGAATTTGATCACCCATTTTTGGAACAGCGCAGAGCCGCAGAACTAGGAAGGATATCCGAACTAATTGATTTACTGCCAGATGTTAGAGTATCTAACCTAGAGTTATTGGAACATGAGGTAGTTGGTGTCGATAATCTGCGTTTGGTCGCAAGCAGATTATACGGCGGTGTTAGAAAAATCCCTGCGGCCCTTGGGCCACACACAGTAGGCAGTCTAGTGCAACACAGTGTTCATCGCGGGTTATATCGTGAGTTTAGTGAGGATGTGGAAACTATTTACCTTCACTTCCCGGGAATAAAACGTGATGAGTTGTCGTTAAGAAGCGATGATGGGATTCTTTATGTCGGGTTAAATGGGAGAGAACGAGCAATAGAAACAAGCGTTCCAGTCAAAGCCAGTCAAGTTGACGCTAAGTTAGATGGCGACGTTTTGAGATTGAATATACCACTGAGGGATGAATTCAAAGAGGAAAACAAAGAGGGTTGACTATGGCACTAGAAAGTCTATCAAGGGGTATCTTCCGTTCACTAGGCTTTCTAAAAAATCGTCGTAAATTAGACGAAGACGAATTGCGTGATATGACAAGAAGTCTAAGAAGAGCGCTACAAGAAGCAGATTTTAACGTTAGGCAAACCAAAGAAATTGTTGAACGAATGGAGAATCGGCTGCGTGAGGAAGAACCAAGGCCGGGTTTAACATTGCAGACACATGCCATGAACATTTTATACACAGAATTAGTCAGAATTTTAGGTCCTGCACACCAATTTCAGCCGAGGGGTGCTACATTATTACTCGTCGGATTATACGGTCAGGGTAAGACGACTACTACCGCTAAATTAGCAGAGTGGTATCGGAAAAAGCATGGTTTGAGGGTTGCGGTAATTGAGGCAGACGTTCACCGACCGGGCGCTTATGCTCAACTGTCTCAGCTGCTGGAGGAGACAAGCATTACCGTTTACGGTGAACCTGAAAACAAGGATGCAGCACAAATTGTAAGAAATGGTTTAGTTGAATGTTCTGCTGCCGACCTTGTTATTGTGGATACTGCCGGCAGGCATCAGTTGGATGAAGAATTAGTCGAAGAGCTAGAAAATATCGCTTCTCTAACGCGGGCCACTGAGCGATGGTTGGTAATAGATGCGCAAGTCGGTCAGGCGGCCGGTCCAGTAGCCGCCTCATTTCATCAACTCGCTGGAGTCACCGGGATAGTTGTAACAAAATTGGATGGTACGGCTAGAGGTGGCGGGGCACTTTCCGCAGTTGCTGCAACAGGAGCACCAATTGTTCACATTGGTGTGGGGGAAAAGGTTTCAGATTTAGAGAAATTTGAATCTGATAGATTCATATCGAGATTACTTGGCATGGGAGATATACAGGGGCTCATCGATTTAGCTCCGGAAGATTTGGACGAAGAGGAAGCAATGAGGCTCACTCAACGCATGATGAGCGGACGATTTACTCTAAATGATATGTATAAGCAAATGGAAATGATGTCTAAAGTTGGAACTATAGATAAATTGATGTCATTTCTACCAGGTAACATGCTCGGTGGTTTGGGTGGTATGTCGAAATCTCAAAAACAAGTAATGCAATCTAATTTAGATCGTTACCGAACTATTATGGATAGCATGACTGCATGGGAGAAAAATGAACCCGCAAAAATAAAAGCTGACCGAATTAAACGAATCGCAAGAGGCTCAGGAGTTCGAGAAAAAGATGTTCGAGAGTTAATTGGACAATGGAACCGCTCAAGAAAGATGATGAAGGGAATGGGTGGAAATCGTAAGTTGAACAAACAGATGCGAAAAATGATGAAAGAAGGAGAGATGGATATTGATCCGTCCTCTTTTGGTATGTAGTCTAATCTTCTGTTGGCGGCAAATCTGGTATAGTTTTCGAATGAGCGTTTTCACTTGCTTCTTTTGCAGCTAGTTCAGCGGCTTCTTTAGCGATTCTGGCTTGTTCGTCCGCAAGTTTTCTGTCTGCATCTTGTTGTGCGATTCTTGCTTGTTCTTGGGCTAATTTTTCGTCAGCTTCTCGCTGTCTTCTTGCCGCTTCTTCTTCGACCTTCTTTGCTTGTTCGGCAATAATTCGCGCCTGTTCAATTTCCTCATTGATTTTAGCTTCTTCCGCAAGTCTTTCCGCATCACTAATTCTGATGGCTTCTTCGACCATCTTTTGATGTGCTTCAGTTATGGCGCGTAGCTTCTCCTCTTCCTCAAGTCGTATTTTTTCTTCTTCGAGTCGTATTTTTTCCGCTTCTGCACTACGCCTTGCCTCTTCTTCTGCCTTTACCCTAGCGTCTTCTTCAGCCTTCAACCTTTCTTCGTGCTCGGCCTGTATTCTTGCGTTTTCTTCTGCCTTCATGCGAGCTTGTTCTTCAATTTTAGCGATCTCTTCGGCTTGCAATCTAGCTTCTTCTTCTAGTCTTGCTTCTTCCTCAGCTTGCCGTTTTACCGCCTCTTCAGCAAGTATCCTTTGCCGGGCTTCCTCAACAAGTCTTTCTTCTTCTTCAATTTGAATTTTCAGTGCAGATTCAGCCTTAGCTTTTGCTTCTGCGATTTTTCGTGAGTTTTCAATAGCCTTTGCCCTTGCGGCCAATTCTGCTTCTTTTCTCAGACGTTCATTCAAGACAAATTCTTCACGCTGCCGAGCTTCTTCCTCTAACCGTTTGTTGAGTCCAAATCTGTTCATTATCAGATTGTAAATTCCATCATAGTCATCATCAGTTAGCTCTAAAACTTCAGCTCTCGCATCGAGGAGGATAATCTCCATCTCTGGCTCAGTAAATAACCCGGTATGATTGTTCATCTTTTCACGCAATGCTCGATAGAAATCTCGTTGAGCAGGAATTATTTGCCCGTCGGCAGTTATGAAATTCTGAACTTCGGTCATGACTTCGGTAAGGTTCAGTTGTTCCGTCATTTAATCACCATTCGTGTTCAGTATGTTTTGGCCAAGATTACTCTTCGCTTAGTCATTTTCCTTGTCATGTGACATGATTTTTCGGACTCGTATGCTTCTGTTGCTTCACCTAAGAAGGTTAAACCTGTGTGTCTCTCTATTACCTCTGCATCAGCATCACTACCTGCAAAAGCAATTTCATATATTTTCCCATCAACTATTTGTCCGTCAAGCGACCACACGCCATCATTATTCGATAATTTTGGCAGCGGAACAACAACGTTTGTTATGTGTTCCATGGATCTTCTTCGCAATTCTTTAGCAACATCAGATAATTTATTTTGGCATAACTCAACAATGTTATCCGTCGCTAATGGTTCTTTACCACCGGTTCGTAAGGCCGCAAAGACGGTTCCTTGAGCCATATCACGTGGTCCTATATCCAATCTTAGCGGGACACCTTTTATTTCCCAGTCGTAGTATTTCTGCCCAGCATGTATATCCCTTGAATCAACTTTTACCCTGAGACCAGATTTCCGCAATAAATCAGCGATTCTGTGCGATTCAGCGACTGTGTCAACCTCAGCATTTTTCCTAATCATCGGACAAATAACAATCTGATAAGGTGCAATAGCAGGCGGCATAATTAATCCATTGTCATCTCCATGCATACCAACAACTGCACCGAGTAATCTTTCAGACATGCCGTAGGTTGTTTGATGAACGAATTGTTGTTTAGCATTTTTGTCCTCGTAAGTGATGTCAAATGCTTTTGCCCATTGGTCACGATAATGGTGGCATGATGCAACTTGAAGAGTACGACCATTTGGCATTATCGCATCTATTCCAATGGTATACCATGCACCGGGGAATGTATCCCAAACAGGCCTTTTTGCTTTGATAATTGGTAAGCATAGTTGCTCCATCAAATTGTCTACAATTTGCAAGTCTTGGGTTATTTGGTCAGTAGCGGATTGCTCATCTGCATGGGCAGTATGGGCTTCAAAAAAGTGAATTTCACGAACCCGTATGAATGACCTAGTTTGTTTGGTTTCATAACGGAACGTATTGACCATTTGATATATTTTAAGGGGCAAATCTTTGTGCGACCTAATCCATAATGGAAACATAGTGTACATTGCAGTTTCTGAAGTAGGACGCAAGAACATTGGAATATCTAGTTCATTTTCGCCAGCATGTTTGACCCAATAAACCTCTTTTTTGAAGCCTCCCTCCTCCTCGTCATCTCGTAAATCG
>Ga0160422_10000364_pt1 | contig 27142 bp, 27 predicted proteins | sample Fk160mmetaG_FD_108192 | JGI IMG/M metagenome (GOLD analysis project Ga0160422, IMG submission 108192) | Marine microbial communities from the Central Pacific Ocean - Fk160115 60m metaG | ecosystem: Environmental > Aquatic > Marine > Oceanic > Photic zone | place: The Central Pacific Ocean...
AGTGTTGAAATCAAGTCATCTTCATTAACAATTCCTAATTCAATAGATCTGAATATTTCATCTAATATAACTTGGTCTTGCTCTCCTGCTAATAATTGTTTCTTGCTGTATTCCCATAGTTCCTTGATTGATTCTTTAATAGAATTAGAGTTAGCTTCGATATCGGATAAATTTGCAGATTGGTGTTGATCAAATGAATTTGATGGCCTTAACCATAAAAGATTTCCGCAAAGCCTAATTGGATTTGCGACACCCTGATTAACTCCTCCTTTCATTAATTGAACGAGAAGCACTTTTCTACCTAAGGCGGCACTTCTTAAAGAGTCTCTTATGATAGTAGAATAGCTTCCACGATAGGCTGATTGGTAAATTTGAATTTGTCCATTTTGCCTTAACCTTTTAATTTTATTATTTGAACTTGCTCTATCCCTTAAACTAACTAATACATCGCTGTTGGATGATAAATTAGGGTGTGCAGTACTGATCATTATTTTAACCAACTCCTTATTTAACTACATAAAGTATAAGTAGAATTTGACAACACTGCATATAGTGTAATTTTACTTAAAAAAATAATATTATAAATAAAAATATAAAATGGTTACCTTTGATACAAGTAAATTCTATTTAGTTCTTTAGCTTTAACTTATTGAATATTATTATGATCCCTGCTCAATCTAGATTAAGTCGAATCATCCCACAGACTAGTGGACAAAATTCAATAAATACATCAGGGGAAAGTTTTCCAATAAATAGGACTTTAATGGAGGTTTTTAAGGGGCTTGAAGGAGCAAGTAGTGAGATGGTTGAGAGATCAAAAACAATATTTTTTCCGGGTGATCCCGCGGAGAGGGTATATCTTATTAAAAGAGGTGCAGTCAGGTTGTCGAGGGTTTACGAGACTGGTGACGAGATTACTGTCGCATTGCTGAGAGAAAATAGCTTATTTGGGGTTTTATCTCTTCTGACTGGTCATAGATCTGATCGTTTTTATCATTCCATAGCATTTACTAGAGTTGAAATGATAACTGCCCCTGCGAATTCAGTATTAAGGGCTATTGAAGGTGATGCTTCAGTGGGATTGCTTTTATTGCAGGGTCTCTCAAGCAGAATTTTGCAAACAGAAACTATGATTGAGACCCTTACACACAGAGATATGTCATCTAGATTAGTAAGCTTTTTAATGGTACTTTGTAGGGATTTTGGAGTCGCAGGAGAAAAAGGGATTACAATTGACCTAAAACTATCTCATCAATCAATAGCAGAAGCTATAGGTTCAACAAGAGTTACTATAACAAGACTTCTAGGAGACTTAAAAGAATCAGGATTGCTAACAATAGAAAGAAAAAAGATTACAGTTTTTGATCCTATAGCTTTAGCAAAAAGATTTAATTGATCCATTTAATTTAAATTCTCTATTATGAAGATAAAGATAAATTTAATTTTGTGTCTGGTTGGCTTTTAATTATTTTTTTACTCTTACTTGGAGGATTAATTTCTTCTTTGGGAGATTTATTAGGAACTAAAATTGGTAAAGCAAGATTTAGCATTTTAAAGTTAAGGCCCAGAAGAACTGCGACTTTAATTACCATCATCACTGGAGGACTTATTAGTGCCTCCTCTTTATCGTTAATGATATTGGTTAATAGACAATTGAGGGTTGGATTGTTTAGGCTGGGTGACTTGCAAAAGAAACTTCAGGAAAGCAGACAAGTCCTTATCCCATTAAAAGCCGAGAGAGCAAAACTTGAAGAGAAAATAATTGGTAAAGAAAAAGAATTAAAACAACTGGAGAGGAATATTATTGCTCTCAGAAGCGGTCAAGTAGTCATACAAAGTGGGGAATCTCTTATAATCTCAGAAATTAATTCTGATAAAAGAATTAATGTAGATTTACAAATTGAAAGAATAATTCAAAATGCGAATAGACGCACTCAAAATATTGTTATACCGAATGTCAGGGAGCCGAGAAGTATTTTATTGTTGCGCAAAAATCATATAGATGAATTAGGGAAAACAATAAGTGAGGGAGGAGATTGGGTTGTGAATATTAAATCAGTTAGAAATGTATTGAGGGGAGAAAATTATGTTTATGCCTTGCCTGAATTAACGGAGAATAAAGTAATAGTTTTAAAAGGAGAGATTATATCTAAAACTATATTGAATATAAGTGATCAAAATTCTGATGGAATTCGAAATAAAATAAATTTATTATTAGCTTCTACCTTAGCAGAGACAAAAAGAAGGGGCTCATTAATTAATGAAATTAAGTTAAAAAGTGACTCTATTAAAGAATTAAGAGATTTTCTTAATGAAAATAAGAATATTAATTTTGAGCTAGAAGCAGTCTCCCTTCGAGAAAGTAAGACGGCCCAACCAGTAATAGTGAAGTTAAATTTTTTACCATCAAATTCCTAATATGACAAAATATTTGGCTATTGATCCAGGAAAATATAAATGTGGATTCGTAATAGCTGACTTTGATATGAAAAAGGTGGAAAAAGCAATTATTGTTAAAAGTGATATGCTCGCAAAAATTGTAAAGGATTTTAGAAAAAAAGAATCAACATTAAAAGTTGTTATTGGAAATGGCACAACTAGTAAAGAGCACGTTAAAAATCTTAATTTTCTGGGTAATAATTTAAAAATTGTTGAAGAAAGAAATTCCACTTTAATAGCCAAAGAAAGATATTTTGAAATTTTTCCTATCAAAGGGTTGAGAAAATTAATCCCTCGAGAAATTTTATTAAGAAATATTTTGTTAGATGCGATTTCGGCTTTGGTGATTCTTGAAGATCATCTGAATTGTAAATTTTCTGTAAGTGTTAATTTATCAACTAAAACTTGGCGTAAATAATAAATTTATAATCATTGCCTGACTCTAATTCATAATCTTTTTTAATCAAGAATCTTAATAATGAGTCCTCTATTAAGGCTCTCCCTAAAGGAGGATTAACAACTAGTTTCCCTTTGCTAAATGACCATATAAAATTCCATTTAAAGTCAGATGCCTCAACTAATCCTTTAAGCTCTTTTTTTTCAAAGTTGTATTCTTTGACATTTAAATAAGCAGTAGTTTCTGGTTTCGATCCCATAAGTTATTCGGAAATATTAAATGAATTTAACTCATAAATTATAGTGTCTAAGTTTTGATCATCCAATTTTTCTAATGATTCAATAATTTTGAAAAAAATTTTCTTCAATATCAATTTCTCTGCTTTTGATAGATCACCTAATACATGTGAAATAGTATTAAATTTTTTTTCATCTTTTAATAGTGGAGGTTTGCCTATTCCAATCCTTATCCTCTTAAATTCATTTGTACTTAATCTATTTATTATACTCTTAAGACCATTATGGCCGCCTGAACTCCCTTTCTTTCTAAATCTAATTTTTCCAAGCGGAATATCTATATCATCAACTACAACTATGAGTTTTTTATGATCAATCTTAAACCAATCCTTAATTGCCTTTACAGAATCTCCACTATTGTTCATGTAAGTAATTGGTGTAAATAGTCTATAAGTGTTATTTTGCTCAGTAAATTCTGAAGAGTAGCATTTTAATTTATTTTTAAGAGTTAACTGCTTATTATATTTTTCTAAAATGGATTGAATAAGTAAGTAACCGATATTATGCCTACTGTTTACATAAGGTTTACCTGGATTTCCTAACCCAATTATAAATTTTTCATTTTTCTTCTCCATTATCTAAATATGGAAAATTAGGATAATTTTTAAATTAATTTTAATCACTAAAATTAGAATGAATCAATTATTTGATTTATCTCTTTCTTCTTAAAAATATTTGTTAGTTCCCATTCCAATCAACTGAGAAACCTTGTAATAATAATGATTGGTTATAAATCTGAAGAAGAATTACAAGGAATATTAAAAGAAAAATCCCAATAACAGTCATAATTGGAACAGCTCCCCATCCTGGGACAACTTTTCCTTGTCCAGAATTACCGATTGCTTTTAATAAACTTCCTAATGCAGTTTTTTGGCCCATGGTGAAAAATACCTAAATTCAATATTATTTCGTTATTGTATTAGATGTTATACATAAATTGTTTACAAACTTATCAAAATTGATGCAAACTTTATCATCTTCTCCAGATCCAGCAATTTCAATTGGGATTACCTTATTTGTACTATTGGTTGGTTTAACTGGATTTGGTTTGTGGAGAGCATTTGGCCCCAAATCACCAAAACTGTCAGATCCTTGGGATAGTCATGATGATTAGGTAATTATATTGGTCTTTAAATTTAATAAAGTATTTCAAAATTTGCCAAATTTATACAAATTTAACCTTTTTTTCTTCAATTAAATATAAATTTAATAAAATAAATTTGTTAAACAGCTAAAACTATGCTCGCTCTAAAAATTTCTGTATATACAATTGTTTTCTTTTTTGTTGGAATATTTCTTTTTGGTTTTCTAGCAAGTGATCCAACTAGAACTCCTAACAGGAAAGATCTAGAAAGTCCGCAAGATTAATTTATATAAAATTTTAAGAGACTACTAACTTGAGCACTAAACAATCTTATAAATTAATATTTTTATGTTTAGTTGCTCTCAATATTGTAGTTCCATTAGAAGCTGATTCTCATGACCAACTAAAGGATTCTAAAAATAATAGGAGAAACTCTTCTTCTAAAAATTTTTTGAAATTCAATCAAAATCATCACAAACATAAATATCAGAAGATAATTTTTGAACACACAAAACTTGTGAAGGGTAATTCTTCACAAATTAATTGGGCCAATACAAATATTTCTAATAAGACTTCTACACTAAAATGGCAATCGGAGTTAAATAATAATTTTAACAAAGGTACAGAGTTAAAATTCCTTGATGGTCAAATTAAATCTAATAATAGTTCAAATCAAACTTATATTGATATAAAGAATCAACTTGAAATTGAATCATTAACGCAGTCAGAAAGTCAACAATTTCTTTATGCAGATGGAAATGTAGTAGTCAGATATAATGGGGGTATTTTAAAAGCAGATAAATTAACTTACGATAAGAAAAATCAAGTCGCTGAAGCTTCAGGAAATATTCAAATTTATTTAAATAAGCAATTATTTGAAGCGAAATCATTTAAGTATGACTTAATAAATAAGAAAGGTTCTTTACTTCAGGTAAAAGGGGTATTTAATTCCAAAGATGTTATTTCAGATTTGAATTTTGACTTTAAACCGTCTAAATATGATTCATTAGAAATTATAAAACGGATAAAAAAAGACAAGGTACTATATACTCCAGACTCAATAAGTAATTGGAATTTTTCCACAGATGAATTGATAATTGATAATAGTAAATGGATGATGAAAAGGGCTATTCTTTCAAATGATCTGCTTGAGTCAAAACAAATAAAATTGGAACTTAATGAACTGAAAGTATATGCATCTGAAGAAAAACTAATATTTAAATCAGGATTAAATTATCTTCTTATAGAAGAAACATTTTCAATACCATTCTTTTTCGGCGAGAGGACAATTTCGAAAAAGAATGATGATCTTCAATATAAAAGCAGATGGAGCATTGGTTTTGATAATCTTGATAAAGATGGATATTTTCTAGGTAGGAAATTAAAGCCAACTAACTTATCGAATGATTTTATTTTTAATATTGAACCACAATTTCTTTTTCACCGCTCATTTAAAGGCTATACAAAAAGTTATATCAAGCAAGGTAGCTCAGCTACTTCTTCAAGAGTAAAAAAAGACACTACATTTTTGGATTATTTTGCTGTAAATTCATCTATTGAAGGAAATATTAAAGATTGGGATCTTTCAATAGAAAAAGAGCTAAGCTCTTTTTCTATTGATAATTTATCAAATGCATTAAGACTTAAAGCTGAGTTAAGCAAGAAAATTAACTTTCTAAACACTAGCTTTGATAATAGTTTTTACGGAGTATATCGTGATCGAGTTTGGAATGGATCAATAGGAGAGTCAGAAATTTATGGTGGTTATGGATGGAAATTAGATAAAGAAAAAAATTGGCAAGTAGGTGATATTGACAAAAAAAATTATTTGGGATTTGGTGTTGGCTTGTTTAAAGCAGAGAGATTAAAAGAAAAAAATTTAAATACAAGTTATAAAGTTGAATTATTTTATGAATATGAGCAAAAAAATCCTTTTGCGGTTAACTCGCTGCAAAGTCAATTAATTGATAGTTCTTTTACATATATCCCTAAACCAATAAGAAATGGAATTTTTCTTAATACTAAGTTTTCATCTCTAATTAGTCTTTACGAGGATGGTAATCATCAAGAGTACATAGGTTTTGGTTTTGGACCTGAATTTATTTTGGGAGACTATAAGAGAAAACTTTTTGATTATACCCGAGTCGCTATTCTCCCTTTTTATAAATTAAAAAATGGAGAAAGTGTATTTAAATTCGATCAGATCTCGGAAAAATTGACGTTGGACTTAAGTTTTGATCAACAAATTTTTGGTCCGATAATGTTTAAGACTTATGGTCGATTAAATTTAGATAGCGATTCAGATGATTATGAAGAATTTATTGATTCACGTATTTCTTTAAATTGGAAAAAAAGATCTTACGAGTTTGGTTTGTTTTTCCAACCTCATAATGAAGCAGGTGGGATAAATTTTGCACTATTTGGATTTGAATAGTTAGAAATAGTTACCGTTCAACTTTATGTAAGGAAGCTCGTTTATTTTTGCTTCAATTAACTTTAAATTATTTAATAATGTAGAGGTAGCATCCCACTCACCTGATAAAAACATATTTCTTGAGGATTCTTTAATCTCTAGTTCATATCTATCTTCCTTTGAAAAGGCAATTGAATTAAAAATATCTATTTCAAAATCTAAACTCTTTTTTTGATTTTTCCCCTGAATTTCCTCTATTAATTCTCTTGAAAGGGTAAAACATGGAATCCCGATAGCTATACAATTACTATAAAAAATCTCAGCGAAACTTTCTCCTATTATTGCTTTAATTCCCCACCTCATAAGTGCTTGAGGAGCATGCTCCCTACTTGATCCACAACCAAAATTGCTGTTAACTATTAAAATTGAAGCCCCCATATTTACTGGAAGATCAAAAGGATGCTTCCCCTTTAAATTTATCCTGTCATCTTCAAAGACTGACTTTCCTAACGCATCAAAATTTACGCATTTTAAGAATCGAGCTGGAATAATCCTATCAGTGTCAATATCATCTCCTATAAGGGATATACATGAACCAATTACTTTGGTAATTTTTCCTTGGGGAGCTCTAAATTCATTATTCATTTTTTAAAAATTCTCTCACATCGCAAACATGACCAGATATGGCAGCCGCAGCCACCATCGCTGGACTCATCAGTAATGTTCTTCCAGTTGGCGAACCCTGCCTTCCTTTGAAATTTCTGTTACTGGAACTTGCACTAACTTGATTACCGGTTAGTTTATCAGGATTCATTGCTAAGCACATTGAACATCCAGGTTCTCTCCACTGAAAACCTGCTTCTTGAAATAATTTATCAAGTCCCTCTCTTTTGGCTTCTTTTGCCACTTTTTCTGATCCAGGTACTACAAATGCAGTAACATTCGTAGCTACTTTATTATTTTGAATAATTTTTGCCGCAACTCTCAAATCACTGATGCGGCCATTTGTACAACTTCCTATGAAGCAAACATCTATAGGAGTATTTTTAATTGTTTGGCCTGGTTCAAATCCCATATATTCATAAGCTTCTTTTGCTATAAATTGATCTTCTTGACAAAGTTCATTTAACTGTGGAATTTTTTGATTAACTCCTATGCTCTGCCCAGGTGTTATCCCCCATGTAACAGTTGGCTCAACATTTGCTGCATCAATTTCACATAAATCATCAAAAATTGCATTTTTATCACTTACTAACGATTTCCACCACTTTACAGCTTTTGGCCAGTTTTCCTGTTTAGGAGAACATCTTCTATTTTTTATATAGTCAAATGTTTTTTGATCTGGATTTATGTAGCCACACCTTGCTCCTCCTTCAATAGACATATTACAAATAGTCATTCTCTCTTCCATTGAGAGGTTATGTATTGCTGGCCCAGCAAATTCATATGCGAAGCCTACTCCTGCTTTAACTCCAAGCTTATTAATTATGTGAAGAACTAAATCTTTTGCAAATACTCCCTGGCTTAATTTATTTTTGCAAAAAACTTGTCTTACTTTAAGTTTATTCATTGCGAGTGTTTGACTCGCAAGTACATCTCTAACTTGACTTGTACCGATTCCAAACGCGATTGATCCGAATGCGCCATGTGTTGAAGTATGAGAGTCTCCACATGCAATAGTCATTCCAGGCTGTGTTAAACCAAGCTCAGGGGCTACTACATGTACGATACCTTGACTACCACTGCCGATATTGAAAAACTTAATTTTGTGAGTGGAGCAATTTCTTTCTAAGGTATCTATCATTTGTTCAGCAAGATTGTCTTTAAAGGGTCGAGTTTGATTATCTGTAGGAACAATATGATCAACTGTCGCAACTGTTCTAGAGGGAAATTTTACTTTCAAGTTTTTATCTTTAAGCGCTCCAAAAGCCTGAGGACTTGTAACTTCGTGTATTAGATGTAAACCAATAAATAGCTGGGATGAACCTCCTGGAAGATCTGCAACATTGTGCAAATCCCAAACTTTATCAAATAATGTGTTTTGACTCAATTTGCAATAAAAAGTTACTACTTTATAGATAATAAGATTAATCGTAGACTGTTTAAAGCCTCATTTACACTTAGTGTTTGAATCTCTTCTCTGTTAAATCTTGAATTATATGTTTTTTTTATAAGTTTTGAACGATTATTAGGTCCCAGTATAGATATATAAACGAGCCCAACTGGTTTTTGAGGACTTCCCCCTCCCGGACCTGCAATGCCACTAACTGAAATTGCCCAGTCTGCTTTTAAGTTATTTTTAACTCCTACAGACATACTTTGCACAACCTCCTGAGAGACAGCGCCATATCTTGCTAATTGATCGGTTGGGACATTTAATAAAGATTCTTTGAGTAAATTACTATATGTAATTAAACCTCCTTTAAAAACGACTGAAGACCCTGGAACAGATGTTATTGATGCAGACAGTAGGCCGCCTGTGCAAGATTCTGCAAATGCTAATGACTCACTTCGTTCTAAAAGTTGTTTAATAACTATTGAAGGTAAAGTTTCATCATCTTCTCCAAATATAAATCGTGAAAATTTTGTTTTTAATTTTTCTTTAATAGGTTTAATCATCCCTTTTGCTTTAGATTCAGATTCTGCTTTAGCTGTGATTCTTAATTTAACTTCTCCTAAGCTTGCATATGGAGCTACAGTGGGATTTTTTAATTCAAGAAGGTCGCAAATTTGCTCAGAAAGTATTGATTCACCAATTCCTGAAAATTTTAAAGTCTTAGAAAAAAATACAGACCCATCTGAAAAATTTGCTTTGATATAGTCAAAAGCGCTCTCATTCCACATTGACTTAAGCTCACTAGGAACTCCTGGGAAAGTCATTATAGTGAACCCTTCAATAGGTTCCCATATCATTCCTGGGGCTATCCCTCTAGGATTATTAATGATTTTGGCATTTTCAGGAAATAAACACTGTTTTTTTAAACTTGAATTCTCAATATCAGATATTGGAGTTGAGATCTTCTTTTTTATTTCTTCCCATAATTTATTTCTTTCATAAAGTTTTACATTAAATGCGGAACATATAGCTTCTGTTGTTAAATCATCTGGAGTAGGTCCTAAGCCTCCAGTTGTAATTAAGAGATTGGATCTAAGCGAAATTTCTTTAATTATTGTTGAAATCCTCTCTAAATTATCTCCAATAGTAAGTTGTCTATAATGCCCTAATCCTAAGCGACTTAATTGCTCAGCTATCCATCTAGAGTTTGTATTTAGTATGTTGCCTAAAAGTAATTCAGATCCTATAGAGAGAATTTCAACTCCTTTAGAAAAATGGTTATTTGATAGATGACTCAAGTTTGTTTTCATATAATGGGAACCTATCACATAGAGCTAATACTCTTTCTTTGCATGATTTTTCAATTATTTGATTTTCTGGGTTTAATAATCTATCAGCGATTATATTCCCTACTTCAATGAATGCATTTTTATCAAATCCCCTAGTCGTTAATGCAGCAGTACCTAGTCTTAGTCCACTAGTAACGAATGGAGATTCTGGGTCGAAAGGAACGGTATTTTTGTTGGCTGTAATATTGACTTCACTTACTAATAAATCAGCAATCTTTCCTGTCATGTTTATGCTTCTCAAGTCTAAAAGAACAATATGATTATCTGTGCCGCCACTAACGATATTTATTCCTTTATTTATAAGAGTATTGGCTAAAGATTTGGCATTTTCAATTATATTTCTTGAATAATTCTTAAAAGTGGGTTGTAACGCTTCATGAAACGCAACAGCTTTTGCTGCAATAACATGCTCAAGAGGTCCACCTTGTGTCCCAGGGAAAACTGCTTTATCAAATTTCTTTCCGAATTCTTCATCTTTACATAAAATCATCCCACCTCTAGGCCCTCTCAGGGTTTTATGGGTAGTAGTAGTAACAACATCGCAATATGGAATAGGATTCGGGTGAAGTTTACAGGCAACTAAACCAGCAATATGAGCTATGTCTGCCATTAAAAATGCACCTACCTCATCAGCAATTTCTCTGAATGCTTTAAAATCAATTACCCTAGGGTATGCAGAATATCCACAAATTATTAGTTTTGGCCTTACTTCTAAAGCGATTTTACGGATATTATCAAAATTTAAAAGGTTAGTTTCTTTATCAACACCATACTGATAAGCTTTAAACCACTTGCCACTCATATTTACAGGTGATCCGTGTGTCAAGTGACCCCCATGAGATAAATTCATACCTAAAATTGAATCTCCTGGATTTAGTAAACTTAAAAAAACAGCGGTATTAGCCTGTGCACCACTATGCGGTTGAACATTAGCCCAATTAGATTCAAATAATTTTTTAGCCCTACTAATTGCAAGTTCTTCAATTTGGTCGACATATTCGCATCCTCCGTAGTACCTTTTTTGTGGTAATCCTTCAGCATATTTATTTGTAAGAACAGACCCTTGAGCTTGCATTACAGCATTAGAAGTAAAATTTTCACTTGCTATCAATTCAAGATGTGTTTCTTGACGATTTCTTTCTTGCTTGATAAGGTCTGCAATTATTGGGTCACATTCATCAAGGTTTTTAATAATATTCATTAAAGCTTTTAGTCAACTTTTATAAATATAATAGAAAAACTAAACATAAATATAAAAAAATTATTTCATAAGTTTTAAACGCGCCTGGAGAGATTCGAACTCCCGACACTCTGATCCGTAGTCAGATGCTCTAATCCACTGAGCTACAGGCGCATATTAATGTAATATCTCTGTTACAGGGCCTTTTAGTCAACTAGATTTTAAGGATCAAATTTATTATTAACAATAAAAATAAAAATTTAATATAGTTTTTGAAATTACAGATACTAATTATATTTGCTTTTATTTAAATTTTTGGAATTGATCCATAATTATAATATTTACAATTATGGTGAATTAATTGTTATGGATTCAAACAAAAAAAGTATTAGTGATCTAGAAAATATTATTGCCGAGAAAATTTGCTTAAAAATCGAAAATTGGAATCTTTACTTAGGTGATGCAGGACTTGCAAGAATTTTAGCTATTGAGTGTCTGGCCAATCTAGAAAAGTTTAAAAGAAATACTGCAAAAGAAAGTTTAAAATTGATAAATGTTCGAATAGGAGATGGAACTCAAAATATTTCCCTTATTAAATTCGTAACTCCTTCTCAAATTATGGAATTAGAGGATATCTTAGATGATTTTAGCTTTTAAGCAAATTAAAATTTATCTTATTTACTCTTAATAGTTTAGTTAGAAAGAAATATATTATTAAAAAAATTGTCGATCCTAAAATTAAGTATAGAAATTTAAAAATCAGGTAAGATTGAGAATTATAGCTGTTATTAATTAATGAACTTGATATTGAACTTGAAATACCACAAGAAATAATAATAAAAATTACTTTTTTGAGTAAGAAGATATTTGGTATTTGAATGTTATTATCTTTTAAACCATTTGATAAGATCACACAAATTATTACGTTAACTAATCCCGTTGAAATAACAATGCCAACAATACCAAAGTTATAAGGTAGAAGATTTCCTGAGGATTTAATGGGAGCGCCAATCAGAATCCAATCAAACAAAATATTTAAAAATATTCCAAGTATTGATAAATTAAAAGGCAATTTTGCTCGTTCAATACAATAGTAAGTTCTAATAAGAAAATCCCTTAGTAGGTAGAAAGGCATTCCAACAGAATACGCTATTAAGATTTTTCTTACAGTTGATGCGGCTTCAGTGCTAAAAATACCTCTTTGGAAAATGAATTCAACTATCTGCTGATTAAAAGATATAAAAATTCCGGTGAAAAAAAATGTTGCTAACAAGCAATATTCTATTCCTGAAATCAAACTCGCTTGTAATCTCTGAATTTCTTTATTATTGATTAATTTTGAAAATCTTGGAAGAAGTGGCAAAATCAGTGCATTTGATAATAATCCCAGAGGAGCTTGTATGAGAAAATTACCATACGCTAATCCAGATGCCGCTCCTCTAAAGCCTGAGGCAAAAAACATATCAATAAAAACATTTATTTGGCCTAATCCTGAGGCTATAGAAGCAGGAATTATTAATCTAAAAATTCTTTGCTCTTCTTCAAAAAAATTCCCCCAAATTATTTTTCCATTAAATAATCCAATTTTAAAAATTTCAAATATTTGTATAGTAAATTGAATGAAGGTTCCAGTTAATGTTGCTAGAGCAAGTAATTCAAAATTATTTTCAATACTCGAAGATTCTTTTTGAAAACTTGCTAGCCAATTGAGTGAGATAAAAATTATCGTTACCAAACTGATTATTGAGGGACTTAAACTAGATATAAAAAATTTATTTTTTGAATTTAGAGCTCCGAAACTTAAGCCAATAAATCCTGAAAGGGGTATACATGGAGATAGGATTCTCAATTGATGAGAAGCGATCTCTTTTGTTTCAATATTTAAACTAGGCCCAAGAATAGAAATTAATTGAAAGGCGTTAAAATAAACAACTAATCCAATGATTAGAAGAATAAAGGTAATTTTGAAACTAACTTTTTTTAAAATTTGGCTTGCTTTAATTGAGTTTAAGGGAGTTAAGACTGTAACTATTGCGTTATGTAAGGGGCCGTTTATGCCACCAATAATAATTACTAAGAAGCCAGGTATTATATATGCATAATTATACGCATCATAAGTAATCCCTACTCCAAAAGTGGCGGCTATTAAAACCTGTCTCGCGAATCCAAATAACTTACTTAGTAAAGTTCCAAATGAAGCTGAAACAATATTATTTTTTAATGATTTCATTCAATATAAATTTACTTTTCTACTCAAGTATAAATTTACTTTTCTACTCAAGTATAAATTTACTATATTTAATCTCATCATGTTAATAAAATGACTAATCGATTAATTGAGTTTGATTTATTAGAGGAGGGGACTTTATTAAAAAGATACAAGAGATTTCTTGCAGACATAAGACTTGATAATGGTATGGAAATTACCGCTCATTGTCCTAATACTGGTCCAATGAAAGGATTATTGTTTGACAATTCAAGAGTTAGGGTAAGTTTCTCCCCTTCACCCAAAAGAAAGCTTTCTTGGACATGGGAACAAGTTGAGATAACAGGAAAAAAAGGAGATAAGCTATGGGTAGGTGTAAACACTTTATTTGCAAATAAGTTGATCAGAAAAGTGATTGAAGCCAATTTACTTTATCCATTTATAGGCGAAATAGAATTAATAAAACCAGAAGTGGTTTATGGGAAAGAAAAAAAGAGCAAAATAGATTTCTTGATTACTCCTAAGTCTTCAAATCCTGATAAAAGAGATATTTATATTGAAGTAAAAAATACTACTTGGGCTAAAGACAACTTTGCGATTTTCCCGGATACTATAACGACTAGAGGGCAAAAACATTTGAAAGAGCTTATGTCAATCATTCCAAATTCCAATGCTTTTCTAATACCTTGCATAACAAGAAGTGATGTTGAATTTTTTTCTACTGGAGATGAGGTAGATCCTTTATATGGTCAACTTTTTCGAGAATCAATAAAAAAAGGTTTGAAGGTAATACCTTGTTGTTTCACTTTTCACAAAGATTATGTGGCTTGGGAAAAGTTTATCCCTATTTTGAAAATAAATGATTAGGGATTTAAATAAATATTAGTCAAAAAAAATTTTTCAAAAATATTGATATTTAAGAAAACTCTTGAAATGGTATAAACAATTACTTAACACCATTAGATTTTCTGTTCAAAATTGTATATGAATAAAACAGGGGAACTTGTTTTTTCTTGTAATTAAAAAAATTATGACCACTGCTTTGCATACGCCTCACAGGCGCTCTAGGTCCAAATTGCAAGATGTCAGTCTTGTAAATGGTCCAATGCTCCTTTTAAGGAGTTTTCGTGGATTCAGTTCAAATCGTTCTTTATTGTGGCTTGCAACTGTTCCAATAGCTTTATTTGGCTTAGGTATTTTCAATCTTTCTGCTCATGCAGCTGATTTGCCTGAATTGAATGCTGCTTTTTTAGCTAATAATTTATGGCTTTTGATCGCTACTATTTTGGTGATCTTTATGAATGCTGGCTTCGCTATGGTTGAAGCAGGTATGTGTCGTTCAAAAAACGCAGTTAACATACTTGCCAAAAACCTTTTCGTATTTGCTCTAGCTGTAACTGCATATTGGTTTATTGGTTACTCAATTATGTATGGAGGGAGTATAGCTGAGGGTTGGCTTTATTTTAGCGGTTTATTTTTTGATCCGACAGTTACAGCTGAAACAGTTGCTGATGCGGGATTAGTCCCAACAGTTGATTTCTTGTTCCAATCAGCTTTTGCAGGAACAGCTGCAACTATTGTTTCAGGTCTTGTTGCTGAAAGGGTTAAATTTGGAGAGTTTGTTGTTTTTGCACTTGTTTTAACAGCAGTTATTTACCCTATTTCAGGTAGCTGGCAATGGAATGGAGGATGGTTGGCTGAACTTGGTTTTGTCGACTTTGCTGGATCATCCATAGTCCATTCTGTTGGAGCTTGGGCTGGATTGGTTGGAGCGATGTTATTAGGACCAAGGATTGGTAAATTTATAGATGGTAAACCTCAAGCAATGCCAGGTCATAATATGGCAATTGCAACTTTAGGAGCGTTAGTTCTATGGATAGGCTGGTATGGTTTTAATCCAGGATCGCAACTAGCGATGGATCAATGGGTTCCATATGTTGCAGTTACTACAACCCTAGCTGCTGCTGGTGGAGCAATAGGTGCAACTATTATTTCAACAATGACTTCTGGTAAACCAGATCTCACTATGATAATTAATGGAATTCTTGCCGGATTAGTTAGTATCACTGCAGGTTGCGCTAATTTAACTTTAGTTGGATCATGGCTTGCTGGTTTAGTAGGTGGTGTAATTGTTGTATTTTCTGTTTCTGCACTAGATGCTGCCGAAATAGACGATCCAGTTGGAGCTTTTTCAGTTCATGGTGTTTGCGGTGTTTGGGGAACTTTAGTAGTTGGTATTTGGGGCTTTGATATCCAAGGAGATGGATCTGCTTTAGGTTTCCTTGTAGGGGGTGGTTTTAATCAATTCTTTGTACAAGCTCTAGGATGCGCAGCTTACGCAATTTGGACATTAGTTACCTGTTGGTTGGCTTGGTCAATAATTGGAGGCTTATTTGGAGGAATCCGGGTATCAGAATCAGAGGAAGTTCAAGGTTTAGACATAGGGGAGCATGGCATGGAAGCATATCCTGACTTTGCTTCTGTAAAATAGTCAGAAAATCATCAAAGAACCTGACTTATGTCAGGTTCTTTTTTTTTGCATTAAATTTATTCAAAATGTTGTAATATCTTAAACATGGATACTCAAGCAGTAAAACACGCTATACAACACTCGGGCAGATATAACCGAAGAGGCTTCGAATCTCCTACTCAGCGTGCTAAAGCTTTGGGAGAGTCATATCAAAGTAATTTAATAGCACATATAAGAGAAAATAACTTTACTTATCAAGAGGGTAGGTTAAAGATACAACTAGCAAAGTCTTTTGGTTTTTGTTGGGGGGTTGAAAGAGCCGTCGCTATGGCATATGAAACGAGAAGGCATTATCCAAAAGAAACAATATGGATGACAAATGAAATAATTCATAATCCTTCTGTTAATAATCATTTAAGTAGAATGAACGTACAAATAATTTCTGCAAAAAATGGTATAAAAGATTTTTCTTCAGTTTCTCATGGAGATGTTGTAATTCTCCCGGCTTTTGGTGCAACTGTTCAGGAGATGCAGCTTTTGCATGAAAAAGAATGTCATATTATTGATACAACTTGTCCTTGGGTCTCAAAGGTATGGCATACAGTAGAAAAGCATAAAAAACATACATTTACTTCAATAATTCATGGTAAGTATAAACATGAAGAAACATTGGCTACAAGATCATTTGCTGGTAATTATTTAGTTGTATTTGACTTGGCAGAGGCAGAGTATGTATCAAACTATATTCTGGGTATTGGAGAAAGAGATGAATTCTTAAAAAAGTTTTCTAAAGCTTTTTCAAATGGATTTGATCCTGATATACATCTTGAAAGAGTAGGTGTTGCTAATCAGACTACAATGCTAAAGAGTGAAACTGAAGAAATAGGAAAGTTGTTCGAGACTACCATGCTCAAAAAATATGGTCCGGCAAACCTTAATGATCACTTTTTAGCTTTTAATACTATTTGTGATGCGACAGAGGAAAGACAAGATGCAATGTTTTCTTTAGTTGATGAAGACTTAGATATTTTAGTTGTTATTGGAGGTTTTAACTCTTCTAATACAACTCATTTGCAGGAAATAGCAATAACTAACAATATTCAATCATTTCATATTGATACCCCTGATAGAATTTCAGTTGAAAATAACTCTATCTGTCATAAGCCTCTTGAATCTGACTTAATATTAAAAAAGAATTTTCTTCCTAAAGGAGAATTAACTGTAGGAATAACATCTGGTGCATCTACTCCTGATAAAGTTGTAGCAGATGTAATAGAAAAACTGATTAAGATTACTAGTTAAATAAATTATAAATAAGGTTAAAAATTACCTTCATTTAATTTCCTAAAGTTATAGTTTATTATTTAGAATATAAAAAATAATTATGTTATGGAAGATCAAACATCCTCAGGTCAAGATCAAACTGCAAAAATGAATTCATCTAAAGCCCCTCAAAAAGTGGAAGTAGTAGTTGCTAATCCATCAGGGGGCAATGAGGTTAATATTCTTGGTGAGTTATCAATCTTTTTACTAAGAATAGGCTTTAGTTTGTTAATGGTTCATCACGGCCTTGAAAAACTTCAAGATCCTCAAGGGTTTGCTGAATTTGTTGTAGGGAAATATTTCCCGTTTTTACCAGGAGATCCAGTAGTCTGGACTTTTGGTGCAGCGATCACCCAATTGGTTTGCCCATTAGGTTTGGCTCTTGGTGTATTCGCTAGATTATCTGCACTAGGCCTTTTCTCAACTATGGCTTTTGCAGTATATTTTCACTTGCTAGATACGGGATTGGAAGGCTTCCCTTTAGCGGTAGTAGAAGGTCATAATTATGCTTTTGAGCTCTCTTTCATATATGGTGCAATATCTCTCTATTTTTTATGTGCTGGTCCAGGAAGATTAGCTTTATTTAGAAAAACAAATAAAATAACCTACTATCCAAAGACAAATTAAATCAATGAAGGAAATGCCTTCTCTTTGTAAAGATCATAGAAATACCATTTGAATTGCACATATCTATAGACTCAGTATCTCTAATACTTCCTCCGGGCTGAATAATTGAAGTTATGCCATAATCCTTGGCAATTTCAATAGTATCTGCAAATGGGAAAAAGCCATCACTTGCCAATACTGCGCATTTAGAAAGATTTTTAGCAGCTTTTAATGCTAATTTAGCTGCTCCAACTCTATTCATTTGTCCTGCGCCAATTCCAATAGTTTGTCGATTTTTTGCAATTACGATTGCATTAGACTTTACATGTTTACATATTTGCCAAGCAAAATATAAATCTTCGGATTCTTTTTCAGTTGGATGTTTATCAGTTACAATTTCCCATTCATCTTTATTATTATTATTTGGACCGTCGTTATCTTGAATGAGAATACCCCCTCTAATTGACTTGATAGATGAACTGCCTTTTAAATTAATACAATCTGGGCTTAATTCTAATAACCTTAAATTTTTCTTATTTGTCAATAGTCCTAAAGCTTCTCTGGAGAATGATGGACCAACTACACATTCGATAAAAATATTTGATAATAATTTTGCGGTCTCTAAGTCTATCTCCTTATTGAACGCGACAATCCCTCCGAATGCACTCGTAGTATCACACGCTAAAGCTTTTTGAAAAGCAATTGATAATTTATCAGCAATTGCTGCTCCACAAGGATTGTTATGTTTTAAAATTACAGCTGCATTTGGTAGTAATAATGATTTATCTGAATTTTCGTATCCAAATTCTATTACAGTTGCAAGAGCAGACTCCAGATCCAATAAATTATTGTAGCTAAGCTCTTTGCCGTGCAATTTTATTGCAGAATTCCAACCAAGCTTACTTCTTCCGTACCATTTTGCTTTTTGGTGAGGGTTTTCTCCGTATCTTAATGTTTTGATTAAAGGCAATGACTCTAAATAATAGTTCTGATCTAAAGTCTTTTCTTTACATATCCAATTTGATATCGCAGCATCATAAGTTGCAGTATGCTCGAATGCTTTTAGTGCCAAACTTGCCTTGTAATGAGAAGAAAGTTTGCCTTCACTTAATTTATCTATAAACTCATCATATTGATTACAGTTAATTAGTACAGAGACATCTTTATGATTTTTTGCTGCGGACCTAATCATTGTGGGGCCACCAATATCAATATTTTCAATTCCTTCTTCCCAAGAACAATTTTCAGCAATCTTTTTTTGAAAAGGATATAGATTGACAACGACAAGATCTATTGGCTCAATATTATTGTTTTTAAGATCGTCAATATGTTTTTTATTAGATCTTTTTGCTAATATCCCTCCATGAATTTTAGGATGAAGTGTTTTTACTCTTCCTTCTAAAATTTCTGGGGCATTAGTAAAGTCTGATACTTTTAAAACAGGAATATTTGCTTCTTTTAAATATTTTGCTGTTCCTCCACTTGATATAATTTGATAACCAAATTTTTCAACTAATGATTTTGAAAAAGAGATAATGTTCTTTTTATCTGAGACACTTATTAAAGCTAGTGGAGACATTTAAAAAAAATTTCATTTACTTATGAATATAAACATGAAATCTTTAAAGCATCATGAATATGTTTCGATTGGCTCTCAAAACCCAACTCATAGGATTATTTTATTGCATGGTTGGGGAGCAGATGCTGATGACCTTTTACTCCTTGGAGAAGAAATAACTAAAAAGTTGGATTATGAATTTGAGATTATCTCTTTAAGGGCCCCACATAATAGACCTGATGATAATGGCAGGCAATGGTATGGTTTATTCCCAGCTAATTGGGAAGAATCTCAAACTGAAGTTAAAAAATTAGTTTCTACAATTACAGCGTTTGGAGATTTGAAGATACCACTAAAAAATACAGTTTTATTGGGATTTTCGCAAGGGGCTGCAATGTCAATTGATGCAGGTTTCAGAATGGATTTAGGTTTAATTGTTTCTTGTAGTGGATATGAGCATCCTTGTTGGAACCCTCAGACAAAATGTCCAATTTTAATAAGCCACGGTATTAATGATGATGTAGTTCCAATAGAGTCATCTAAAAATATTTATTTAAAACTTAGAGATCATAAAATTGGTATATGTGAATTTCATGAGTTTTTAGGAGGCCATGAAATAAATATGGATTTTATAAAGATTATAAGGTCAAAAATTAAACAATTATTTTAAACGAAGGCATATTCGTATTCTTCAATTTCTTCCCAATCATCTGCAGATAGTTCAAGACCTTCAAATATTTTTTCTTCACCAATACCTTCAACAACTGTTTTTAGCGATGGGAATAAAAAATGATTTTCTTCAGCATATTGAGCACTGAATAATCCTTTTTCTCCCCAAAAGAATCTGTCAGTTGTATGTTCATTTCTTCTTACATTAAATACACATGGAGCAGAAAGACCATTTTCAGCAATAAATCTTCTTGCAGCAGTAACAGGTTTGTGCTTTCCTGTCTCGATATGATAGATAGGTACATGAGCCATTACCCTTTGACCCGCAAGTCTTCTCCTACTGATTCTTTTTCTTTTTTTTGACATTGAATTAGATCTCCAGTAATTCTCGATAATTTTTGATTAGTATTAGTGATTTGTATTCACTAATCAAATATTGTGATTTGCATTCACTCTTAGAATACATAGAGGACCCATCAACCTCTGATGTAGCATATTAATTATGAACATTTGTTCATAAAAAGGATAACATAGTTTAGACATCCTTAACAATCTTAATACTTTTTTCAGATTTTACAAGTTTTTAAAAAAAATTACCTTAATTTTTGTTCCCTAATCTATATCTATGAAGCTTTCTAATGCATTTGAAGATCTAATCGTAAAACAGCTCGAAAGCTTTGGAAGCTTTATGGGCGTAAAACATATGATGGTCTATTTAGCATCTGCTGCAAATGGTTCTAAGGCTGGATTTGAATTAATAGGACAATGGCCTCAAATAGATAGATCTTTAAGGCCAATTGATGATGATCCGGAGTTAAAGGTTTCCTCTCCAAATAGAAGGTGGTATCCACTTCAAGATAAAGATTTTTTAATTGGGGTACTAAGAGTTGAAACTGATTTTAAAGATGGTGAATGGCCTTTAATTCTTGATTCTAGGTTAAAAGCGCTTTCAGTATCTTTAGCTAAAAGTTTCTCAATTGAGATAGAAAGGCAATCAAATGATGAGGAAATAAATTATTTAAGAAACCAACTTAGCATTATTATTCATCAGTTAAGAAATCCTTTGGCAGCATTAAAAACTTATGCAAAACTTTTGATGAAAAGATTAGGATCAGATAGTGATTCTTTGAAAATCTTAGAAAGCATGATGCAAGAGCAAAATCAAATTAATGAATATGTGAGATCATTTGAAAAATTGAATCATCCAAGCACTTTACCAATTGAACTCGGACAAGAGAGACTCTTATTACTACCTAATTTAGATATATCAAAACAAGTCACTATTCAAAGTATTTTGATCCCTATATTTGAGAGAGGCAAGGCTAATGCAAAATTACAAAATAAAAACTGGAATCAACCATTTAATTGGCCTGAATGGACTTTAAAATCGATTTCTTCTAAATATGCATTGATTGCAGAAATCGTTGCGAATTTATTAGAAAATGCATTCAAATATTCTAATGTGAATGCTGAAATTGGAGTTAAATTAAGTGAATCAGGTCTTATAGTATTTGATAACGGGATTAAGATTTCAAGTAATGAAAAAGATAAGATTTTTCAAAAAGGATTTAGAGGGGTCTCATCAAGTAACAAAGAGGGATCAGGCGTAGGTCTTTACCTGGCAAGGCAATTAGCACAAAAAATTGGAGGAGATTTATTTCTACTAAATGATTTACCGATTCAAGGATTTGATATTGATTTTCTTGATATTAAGAAAACAAATATCTTTTATTTAAAAATACCTATAGGAGAATTGCATGAATAAGCAACATAACTGTCTCAGTTATTACAACACATGCTCCACAAGAGTCTCCATTAAATCCTTCAATTCTCTTCCCTAAGATAGTGGAAATTTTAAATGATGTATATAAACCTATTACTATAAGAGTTATTTCTCTCACTATCAAAGTTTTTGACCCAATATTGAATAACAGACACAAGATGATTATTAGTAAAATCCCTAAAGATGTTGTTGCCTCCCGCTTGAGGCCCCTCCAATTTTTTTTGTGAGAAATAGACTTTTTTTTGTGGCTTAAATATCTAAATTTATCAATATGTATGAGTGTAGAAAATCTCCCCCAAAATAAACATATTGGAAGTGCATATAAAATTTGATTATCAATTTTTATTAAAGAGGCTAATTGTAATAATGTTATAAAGATTATTGACTGCACTCCAAAAGATCCAACCCTACTATCTTTCATCGCTTTAAGCATTTTTTTTCTGCCAGCATATAAACCATCAAAGGTATCCATTAACCCGTCTATATGAAGTCCCCCTGTAATTAAATATCCACTCGTTAGACAAATGGCGGCACATGCAAAAATTGGCCATGAATTATTTGAAAGAAATATATAAATTAAACTCTGCAATAATCCAATAAATAATCCAATAAGAGGTCCATATTGAGCAATATTTTCAAATTTTGGCGAAATAAGGGGTAATTTTGGAAAAATTGTGTAAAAAATCCATGCCCCGGCAAAATTATTGAAGGAATCCTTTTTAATAATTAATTCTTAATATCTTCATAAATAATAGATTAAATTAAAATAAATTTAATAATTAAATTTTTAAATATATAGTGTTTTCTTTTAAAGCGACATCCTTTTGTAGTAATACTGAAGCTAGAACAGGAATTTTTAATACACCTCATGGTGATGTAGAGACTCCAAGATTTATGCCAGTAGGAACTTTAGGAACAGTTAAAGGGTTGACTTCAAGTCAATTAAATAGCACAAAATCCTCAATGATCTTATCTAATACTTTTCATCTCCATTTGCAACCTGGTGAAAAAATTATTAAAAAAGCCGGCGGGATTCATAAATTTATGAATTGGGATAAACCAATACTTACAGATTCAGGCGGATATCAAGTTTTTAGCTTGGCAAAATTAAATAAAATCACCGACGATGGTGTTGAGTTTAAAAATCCAAGAGATGGAAGTCATATATTTCTCTCCCCAGAAAAAGTTATGGAAATTCAAATGGATATCGGTTCAGATGTTGCAATGGCTTTTGATCATTGTCCACCACATACAGCTAATGAAAATGATATTGAAGACTCCTTAAGTAGAACGCATCTATGGTTAGAAAAATGTATTGAAAGTCATCCTAAAGGTAATCAGGCCCTCTTTGGTATTATTCAAGGAGGCAAATATCCGAAATATAGAGAACTCAGTGCAAAATTTGTGAGCTCTTTTAATTTGCCAGGTATAGCTGTTGGTGGTGTAAGTGTTGGAGAAGAATTAAATCAGATTCATGAAGTTATTAATTTTGTTCCTCAATTTTTGCCTAAAGATAAACCTAGATATTTGATGGGAATAGGTTCTCTCAATGAATTAATACTTGCAATTTCAAAAGGGTTTGATTTATTCGATTGTGTTTTGCCCACTAGATTAGGAAGACATGGGACAGCTTTTTTTAATGATGAAAGGTTGAATATGAGAAATGCTCGATTTAAAGATGATTTCTCACCAATAGATGAGACTTGTACATGCGAAACTTGTACATCTTACTCTCGTGCATATTTGCATCATTTAATAAAAAATGATGAATTATTAGGACTTACATTAATTAGCCTTCATAATATCCATCATTTAATCAGGTTTACAAATGCTATTTCGAAAGCGATTAAGGATGATTGTTTTACAATAGATTTCGCTCCTTGGAAAAGTTCCTCTGTTGCTCGCCATACGTGGTAACGTCTTATAGTAATAAATTTTTTAATTTAGAAGGTGTTGTCTCTCTTTAATACATTCGCTGAACTCCCTGAGGCTTACAAAGCTTTTGCTCCTACTGTGGACGTTCTTCCACTAATCCCCCTATTTTTTTTCTTACTTGTTTTTGTTTGGCAAGCTGCTGTTGGCTTCAAGTAACTATTTTGATTACTTAGATTGGTTTTGATAAGAAAATATCTTCGCCGGGTTTTTCTACTGCTGATTCAATCAAGTCTGCAATAATTAATGCCCTAGAAGCTTGTTCTCCATCAACTTCTGGAGATTCTTTTCCATGTACACATTTTAAAAAATGTTCAAGTTCTGCGTAAAGGGGTTCAATTGATGTTGTACTAACCTCTTCTACAAATCCATCGTTTCTATATACTAACTCCCCATGTTCAGCGGTATATGATTCATGAGATTTTCTATGTATTTGTAGCGAATGATTAAGAAAATCTGTTTCAACTAAACCGTTTTGACAGTGAGCACTCATACTTCTAATCTTTTTGTGACTCATTTTACTGGCAGTGAGACTTGCAATAACATTATTATCAAAAACTAGGGTTGCAATTACATAATCAATTAAACCTGCTCCATTTCTTCCCCCTATCGCTGATAATTTTTTAATTTTGGAATTTGCTAACTCTAATACTAAATCAATATCATGAATCATTAAGTCCATTACTACTGACACATCATTGGCTCTATCTGCATGAGGGCTATGCCTTCTTGCTTCAAGTACCACTATTTCTTCATTATTTACGATTTTATTTAATTCTCTAAATGCAGGGTTAAATCTCTCAATATGACCTACCTGTAATAAACAGTTTGCATTTTTAGATGCACTAATAAGTGCACTGGCCTCTAACTGGCTTGCCGCAATTGGTTTTTCTATGAGTACATGAATTCCCGCTTTTAGACAATCTAATCCGACATTATGATGAAGGAGGGTAGGTACTGCTATGCATACAGCATCAACATTTGAAAGTAAATCATGATAATCCTTGTACCAATTACATTGAAATTGTTCTTTAGCTAATTTCCCCTTCTTTTCATTTGGATCAGCCACTCCAACTAAGTCAGCATCTTTGAGTAAGCTAAACACCCTTGCATGATGCCAGCCCATATTACCTATTCCTATAACTCCAACCTTGACGGGGGATAGGGTTGGTTTCATTCTTTTCTATCCTTATTCATTTATCATTATGCGACATAACATGTTCAATTTAGTTTATTGGGAGAATTATTTTTACACGATCTATTTTAGGACCAGACATAGAAATAATTTCAAATCTAATTTTTTGGAATTCTAGTACATCTCCAATTTTTGGAACCATTTGAAATTTTTCTAATAGAAAACCTGCGAGCGTATGGTAATCAGACCCCTCAGGAATAAAGCAACCTAATTTTTTATTTATTTCAATAATCTCAGCTTTTCCTGCAGTGGACCATTTTTGAGATGAATTATCAAGTTGCTTCATATCTGAATAAGTTCTATTATTTTGAATTTCATCCCCGACTATTTCACCAGTAAGATCTGCTGCTGTAATCAAACCTTCTGTTCCTCCATGTTCATCAACAACTAGCAAAAAAGGATTATAATCTCTTACTAATGGTAGTATTTCTGCTAACGAACTAGTTTCAAGAACTTTTGTAACTGGTAAGAGAAATTGTTCTAGTGAAGTATTTGATCCAAGTTGACCTTTGGATATTGGTTTTGCCAAGTAGCGAAGATCTAAGACACCTAAAATATCATCTAGAGATTCTCCAATTACAAAGAATCTGGCATGTCTTGTTTTATCAACTTTTTTCATTAGCTCTGAAAAAGTAATGTTTTTATGCAAAGTCACCATCTCGGCTCGAGGTATCATTACTTCTTTAACCTGAGTATCTTTTAATGCAAATACACCTTCTATAATGTTTTTTTCGTCAGGTTTCAATCCTGTGACGTTATTGGTTTCTATCAGTGTTTCTAATTCACCTGCAGATAATCCTAAATTTAGAGAGTCCCACTTATTGTTTAAATTTAGTAATTTTAGGCATGCACTTGCAATTAATTCAATTAAATAAACTATAGGTTTCATCCCTTTGCGAACTGCTTCAAAAATAGTGGTAAGCTTTAAAGCGGCTATTTCTGGATTATTTATTACTATAGCCTTAGGTATAAGTCCTGAAATAAGAGTAGTGATTAAAACTAATCCAAAAAATAGTATTAAATCATAGATTCTAATCTCTAAAGAATTACCTTCCCACAAATTATTCGCAATACCATTCCCTAACCAACCAATAGCAATTAAAGAGATAGTAATTCCAAATTGAGAGGCTATGAGAGAGGCTCTGAATCTTTTTTGAATTTTTAGGATAGAATATGCACCCTCTTTTTGCTCTTCTATTAATCTTAAAACTTTACTGGGTCTGATTAGTAGGACAGAAAGTTCACTTGCTGCGAAGAATGCTGGGAAAGTTAAAAGGAAAACTAAAAAAGTTATTTTCATGCAAGGACAAATAGATGATGGGGGTGGCGAGGATCGAACTCGCCTAAGGCGAATTATGAGTTCGCTGCATTCACCAGATTGCTACACCCCCAAATTGTTACAGTGATAAATAAATCCCCGTTATTTATATATTACATACAAAATAATATTTCAAAAAGCACCAACTTAGTAAGGTTTTGTGAGATTTCTTTTTTTTCTCCTAATCTTTAGATATAACTACGATTGTATTAATGAATGATTTCATATCAAATTCTGAAGATATAAAGGCAGATTTACTGACTCTTTTAAAGAAGAATTCATACAGAAAAGGTAATTTCACTTTGGCTTCTGGGAAAAAGAGCAGTCACTACCTTAATTGTAAGCCAGTTTCTCTTAATGGGTATGGCTTAAAATTAATTTGCCAGTCATTTTTAGATATTATGGATCCTGAAACTAAAGCAGTTGCAGGATTGACTTTAGGAGCAGATCCATTAGTGAGTGGTTTAATTTTATTGGCTGCTAAAAGATCATTATGGCTTGATGCATTAATAATTAGAAAAGAAATTAAAAATTATGGCACTAAAGCTGGCATTGAGGGGCCAATTTTACCAGAAAATACATTGGTTACTGTTTTGGAAGATGTTGTTACAACTGCAGGATCTTGTATGAAAGCAGTTCATAAATTGAGAGAAAATAATTTTGTTGTAAATGAAGTCTTGTCAATTGTTGATAGAGAAGAAGGAGGAAAAGAATTTCTTCAAAAGAATAATATAAAATTAAGGAGTCTATTTACCATAAAAGACTTTATCAACTAATGATTATAAAAATCGAAGATAAGCATTTTTGGTTAGAGAAATTTGATTCTTTTTTAATAAAAGGTAAAGACTCTCAAAGATTTCTCAATGGA
>Ga0160422_10000365_pt1 | contig 27133 bp, 21 predicted proteins | sample Fk160mmetaG_FD_108192 | JGI IMG/M metagenome (GOLD analysis project Ga0160422, IMG submission 108192) | Marine microbial communities from the Central Pacific Ocean - Fk160115 60m metaG | ecosystem: Environmental > Aquatic > Marine > Oceanic > Photic zone | place: The Central Pacific Ocean...
CCTTGCCAATTTTCGCGCGCGTATTCCTGTGCGCTATACAGGTGGCCCACTCTATAGGCGTGTCCCGGTTTTTTACACACGTTTGCGGGTGCATTTTCCCCCAATTTCGAAGCAAGGGTTATTTCAGCGTACAGATAGCGCTGCAGGACAGGCTGGTTCGCTTAGTCCGACCAGTACGTCGACCTTATGGAAGTAGTTGAGACAGGTTGCATCGCCCAGACTAAATTTGGGTGACTTTAAGCAGAAACCCCAAGGTCAGCTAGAGGAGAATGCCGTAGGATGGAATTGATAAAGGGTAAAAGGAAGAGGTGTGCTGGAACTGGGAATACTTGCCGACGATCTGACTGGCGGAATGATGGCAGCCAGCTTGCTGGAGGCTGAAGGTGTTCGTTGTCCGCTGGTAAGTTCTGTGGAAGCGTTGGCCGATATCGATACTACTGCTGCAGAAGCTGTTGTGGTTGCTAGAAAAATTCGTCTGGTCGACCCCGAAGTGGCTGTTGCCGAAGCACAGAGGGTAGTCGCTGGCATGAAGCAACTGGGCATTCAGCGCTTCTACTATAAGTACTGCGCGACTTTCGATTCTACTGATCGGGGCAATATTGGCCCGGTATCAATTGCCATGTTGGAAGCAACCGGCGGTTTGCAAACGCTATTTTGCCCGGCTTTTCCCCGCCATACGGTGACCGTTTTTCAGGGCAGGATGTTTATTGGCGCGACACCATTAGGCGATTCCTTTAAAAAACACGATCCAGTTACCCCCATGCTCAATTCGAACTTGGTGGAAGTGCTCGAACCGCAAACGCAAGAAAGGGTCGGCTTAATACCACACAATATTATTGTCGGAGAAGCTTCTGGTGTAAGCGACTTATTAGCAAGGGAGGATGCGCCGCGGCTATTTATTGTGGATTCTGTGGACGATGAGGATCTTGAGCGTATCTGTGAGTTTGCGCTGGATTGGCCGCTGACCACTGGTGCAGACGCTTTACCAGTTTTTCTGTCGCGGGCGTGGCGAAGGCGCCTTGGGGTAGAGTCAGAAATTTCGAAAAAAACTTTGTTATCGCCAGCGCCGGGACGTGAAGCGGTCATTGCTGGCAGCTGCGCCGGACCGACGTTGCGTCAGATCGAACGGTTTGAGGCACAGTACCCGGTTTTTCATGTGGATTTGCTCGAGGTGGATAGCCCTGATGCTTATGCGGCACAAATATTAGATTGGGTTCAGGCGCAGCCTTTGGATCAGCCTATTGCCATAGCGACCTCTGCCGATATTGCTGGTGTGGAGCAAGCCCATGAGGCGTTGACTAGAGAGGGGGCAGCGTCCCTTGCTGACAACATCATCGGTCAGGTTGCGCAGGGTTTATTTTCATTGGGATTTAGAAAATTCGTTGTGGCTGGTGGTGAGACATCGGGTCAGGTGATTAACTCACTTGGCATCGCTAAAGTAGAAGTATCTGCGTTTGATGAATTGGGCGGTGGATATTGCCATCAATCGGCGCCGGAGCCGGTATCCTTTGTTTTAAAGGCGGGTGCGTTGGGAAAAGACGATTTCTTTTTTCGGGCGTTAGAACGGATGCGGCTGGCAGAGCACAACTAATTTTTGGGGGGAAATGATGACGCAGCAATACGATGAAGCGGAGCTTCGCGCGCAGCTGACTGAGCAGTATAAACATTTAGAGTCGATAGGCCTGAACGAACTTTCCTCGGGTAACGTTAGCTGCCGGTTCGGCGATAACATGTTGATTTCTCCTTCTGGTGCAACGGGCTCTAATATTTGTTCTGAGCACGTTGTTGAGGTGACCTTGGATGGCGAATGGGGTGGCGATCGTAAGCCTTCCAGCGAATGGCGCATGCATGCCGCAATCTATAAAGAGACCAAAGCACAAGCTGTCGTACACACACACTCTGACCATTGCGTTGCCATCGCTTGCCAGGGGCGCGGCCTCCCGGGTTTTCATTATCTGGTTGGCACCTTTGGTGGCTCCGATGTGCCGTGGGTACCGTATTCGACGTTCGGCACGGAAAAGCTTGCAGAAGACGCTGCTGCGGCGTTGCATAAGCGGTCGGCTTGTTTATTGGGTTCTCACGGCATGATCTGCCGCGGCCGTGATCTGCCGAGTGCTGTTGCTCTCGCACATCGCTTAGAAATTATGTGCCGCCAGTATGTGCTGACCTGTCAATTAGGCGAACCCTATTTGCTCACCAAAGATGAGTGGAAAGAGTTTTTCGATCGCGTGAAAAAAGTCAGCTACGGGTCATTTATTTAACCACTTGTTCGTCACCTCGAAACGCCTTGGCTAAATTTGTCTTTTGAGCCATTTTTTAAATGGGTGAATACATTAGCGCTCAAGTTGCCCGTTAAATTCGAACGCGTACTGTGGTTACTGTCATTTAGGGAGCTCTACCATGATTTCATTTGACGATTATCGAGTTGTCGACCTGAGTCCAAGGATCAAGGCGCGGGTTCATCGCGTTGATGGCACCATCGAAGAAGGCACTAACGATCCCTATGGCAAGCCATGGGTAATGCAGGAGGGGCGTTTTCCGGGGGATAATTCGCTCTTCACTTTGTACTCGGCACCGACTGACGACGCGGTTTGGCATCAGGAGCGCATGACATCGCACCACGGTGCTCACGTACAGGGTGGTAAAGGTCATATCGATCATTGGCCGGGCATGCCTGAGGGTATGCAAGGTCTTTGGGAGATGCCGCTGCAAACCTTTGTCGGGCCATCGTCGGTAGTGAATCTTGATCATCTTGAACCCATGGCTAACGACGATTCTGAACGATACCCGCTCGGTGAAGGTTTTAAAATGAAAAGCCAGAAGGGAGATATGCGCGGTCAGGAAATACGGCCTGAACATCTGTCGAAGATTCACAGAGGCGACATTGTCCTGATGACTAGCCGCTATGTAGGACTTGAGCAGCCGTGGCTTTCCGAGCAAACCGTCCAGTGGCTGATCGAAGATCGTCAAATCCGGATGCTTGGATTGGAAGCATCCGGGGTTCAGTGGCAATACGCGCTAAAAGTTTCGGCGCCGGCAAATTCGCCGATAAGGCGAATGTTGCTTGGTGCGAACATTCCCATAGCGCATCCCCTCGTGAACATAGACACACTAAGTCAAGATCGGGGTTTTTATTTTGGCTTGCCGTTAAATATGCCCAAGCTTGAAGCCAGTTTTATTCGAGCAATTGCATTTGAAGCGCCGGATAAGTCTGCTTAGGCAGGACCATAAGCCGATATCATTGACCTAGTTCAGAAAGATAGAGAGACCGAGCTGATATAGCTCTAGATAGACAAGAGACAGCGTATTATGGAAACGATGTTGGAAAGTTTAGAGAACGCAAAGATCGTCGATTTGACCGTGGAACTGGTGTCCCGTTTGACGCGACTTAATGGCTCGATCGAAGAAGGAACCCGAGACGTATACAACATGCCCTGGATTGCTGAAGAAACAGTTAACGAGCGGGACGGTACCATTGAACATCTCGTGGGCACCAATGCTGGGACAGTCGCAGAATGGCCCATCGGCGGTTTGAGTGGACATATGGGCACCCATATCCAACTCGGCGTTGGGCATAACGATAACTGGAGCGAGCTTCCAGAGGGCATGCTCGGGATTTGGGATGCGCCTTTGCAGACCTACTTTGGTGAGGCTGTGGTCTGCATGCTCGATCACTTGAAGGGGCAGCCGATTCTTCCGCAGCATCTTGGAAATGTTAAAGAGGGTGATATCGTTTTACTTGGCAGTAAGTGGAGCGGTGACGATCAGCCGTGGATCGAAGGCGACACCGCTTTTTGGTTGGCCGAGGAGAAAAAGATCAAAATGTTGGGGGTCGGTGTGCCGGGGATTAGTTGGGAAACGAATACCGATGCGCCTGAGCCAAACAATAGCCCTACGCACCGAGCTATGACGGGAAACAATATACCGATTGTGTATCCGCTGGATAATCTACAAGCATTAACGCAAGACCGCGTGTTTTTCTTAAGCTTGCCTTTGAATGTCGAATCTATGGAAGGAACCTGGGTTCGCGCCATCGCAATCGAAGACCAGAGCTAGAACCTAACCAAAAATTTAAATCAACAGGGCGACTCTGCGGTGACTGCAACGCAATCCCGTTCATCAGGTTAGGACTACTCGTTTTCGTGAATCGTCACTATGCCAGTGTCGCCCTCGACGGTGATGGTTTGACCGTGCTTGATGCGTTTGGTGCCATCGCCAACCCCAAGGACCGCCGGTATTCCGTATTCTCTAGCGACGATGGAACCGTGCGCGAGAATGCTCCCCACGTCGGTCACCAAACCTACCGCATTTGCAAAAAGTTGAGTCCAGGCCGGTGTTGTCAGTGGGCTGACGAGAATGCTTCCGGCGATCATGTTGTCGAATTCTGCAGGTCCAAGAATGACGCTGGCTTTGGCGGTTACGCTTCCCGAGCTTACCGGGAAGCCTCGCATAACATTGCTGTCTTCGTCGTTCTTAATTTGAGTTTCTTTAAAGGAAATAGACTGCATTTCGCTGGCTTCTGCCGGTAGCGTCCCTGGCGGGTGGTGCAGTTTGCGTGCCTCTCGCAATGCGCATCTCTCGTTCGCGCGCTTGCCAAGTTCCGGTAGCGGCTTGCCATTTTTGCGAGCCGCTGTGGCCTGTTCCAGTTCTTCACTGAATAAAAAGTAAGCATGCTCTGGTTCTTTAAGTGTGCCGGTTGTTACCAATCGTTGGCCGAGTTCATTGACCATGGGTCGTAAAATCGACCATGTATAGCCAAAACGAAAGGCCACCTCCTCGCGTATGAAGTTGTATTTAAGTGCGAGCCACAATCTAAAGCGAAACTGCCAGTAGCTTAGTCCGGTTAGGAGCTCTGATATTTCGGCGAGTTTCTTCTCGCGAATTTCCGAGGTTTTTTGGGCCTGATTCTTTGGATCATAGCTGTGATCTCTGACCATGCCCTTAAGCGTGGCAAAGAGCGCAGAAGGGTCCTCTATTTGCGTGGGCTCGATAAAGTCCATGCTATAGCCTTGATGGCCATATACCTCGAGATACTTAGCTATGGCAGCGACGACTTCGCTTGCGTGTGCATCAGCCTGCAGAGCTTGCATCAGAAACTTAGAAGGAACGGTAAGAACGATATAGCTCAGGTGTTCGTCCACGCGAACGAGCTTGGCAATTTCGAAAAGATCGGCATTCGCCTGCATCGCCTTGGATTCGATGCCGGTAAGGAACTGGCCACTGATGAAGTTATGGTCTGGTAGGGTTTCTCGCAAAAAACACTGCAGCTGATCATCTGTTGATTTCGCCACGCCGAATGTGTGGCTAGAGTCAGCAGACCAGTAACGGCCTTCCTCTATACCCATTTCAACTATGGCAGTCAGCAGTTTTTCGTCACTGGCTTCTTTGATATCGAGCTGGCGCCATCTTTCGGCCACGGCTTCGAGTCGAGGCAACGTTGTTTCGTGCCATGATTTAAGCTGATTATCGTTGACGGTCGTATTGTTGAAAGCGATGTAAGTTGGGTTGTTGCTTTCTGGCAAAACAATCAGGTCATCTAGTTCAGCGTGAGCTTGGTCTGCGTACCAAGCGTCGTAGGCCCCACGCTCCTCGTCACTTAATTGTTCGCGGAACGGTTCGAGGTCGGAAATCGCGGCTTCTCTTGCAGCTGCTTTGCTTTTCTTAATTTGCTCGGCAAAGGCGCTGTATTCCGCTGCTTCAATTTCTTCTTCGGATATCGCTCTTACTTGCTGTTTCTTTTGTGTGCGTTCGTCCGCTTCTTTAATGATTTGCGGCCAGTCAAAACGCTGATAGGCATAGCCATTCACGGTCACGAACATAGGGCCACCACCAACCATAAGGCTTTTGGGTCGCGGCGATTCAAGTCCGCGCGTCAGGTATAGTTCTTCGAACAGAGGTGAAATGGGCTCAGGCATGTTCTCAACGATCTGCCTCCGGCTTACAAAACGAGCCGGTGGTGTTGGCTCCCATACGAGATCGATAGGTTGGACTGGTAAGTTGGTAATGGGCCTAGACTGCAGCAAGTGCAGAGTGCCCTCGCAGAAGGCCCACTCGATGTCCTGAGGTAGCCCCTCGTATAACTGCTCGATCCTGAGCGCTGTCTCGCAGAGCTCGCGTAACTGATCAACGCTGATCGAGGACTTGGAGCGCTCTGCTTCGGCAACCGCCTCCATGCGAACTCCGCTTTTGCCATCAGAGATGATTTGATGCTCTTTAGGCCCCAGAAGCTCTTGTTTAACGCTTAGGTCGTCGCGATTGATGATGTAAGTGTCCGGGGTGACCTGGCCGCTGACTACGGCTTCGCCGAGCCCAAAACTACCGTTTATGATCAGCTCCGATCGCTCCCCAGAGGCTGGATTTGCGGTAAATAAAATGCCGGATACCTCGGATGGCACCATCAGCTGAACAACCACTGCCATCGCAACGCTGTTTTGAGCAATCCCGTTTTGATGCCGATAGCTAATCGCTTGGGCTGTCCATAGCGAAGCCCAACAGTTTCTCACAGCTTCAACGACCGCGTCTTCACCCCGCACATTTAGGTAGGTTTCCTGTTGACCCGCAAACGACAGTCCCGGAAGGTCCTCAGCATTAGCCGATGATCGAACAGCAACCGGGGCGTTATCACTATTGCCGTTCGCTAAATCTCGATACGCCAGCTTAACTGCCGCGATGAGAGCGTCATTCATCGGCGATTGCAGGATTAAATCGCGTATTACCGCAGAAGGTTGCTCAAATGCTGGATAGCCATCTTTGAGTTGCGGCTGCGCGCTTTGCACGATTTTGTTCTGCAGCTCGTTGTCTGCGATAAACGCGCGATAGGCGTCGGCTGTAACGATAAAGCCTGTTGGAACATTGAAGCCCTCGCGAACCATTTTGGAAAGAGATCGGCCTTTGCCACCTACTCGTTCAAGAGCATCCTGGTCCGTCGCGAGCGATGTGGTAAACATGAACGTAGGTCCAATTTTGTTGTGGAGATTGAATTTATTATCGCTGTTGCAGGCCGCGCTAGAAACTATGGCCGGTAAGAAGATCACCCATTTAAGATTACGTGATAGGCGCTGTCGCTGGGTCTAATGAACGTATATAAAGAAATAATCAGTGTGGCTTGCAACAAAGCCGAAGTATCATAATTTGGTGCTAGCAGAGGAGCGCCAATGAGCCAGTTGTATTCTGAATTACATCGTCCGCAATTCCATTTTACTGCGAAGGCGAATTGGCTTAATGACCCGAACGGACTTGTCTATTGCGACGGCGTTTGGCATTTGTTTTTTCAGCACAATCCAAGCGCTCCGGTTTGGAGCAATAATATGACCTGGGGACATGCGACCAGTCGAGATCTCATGCATTGGGAGCAGCTTGAGCATGCGTTACATCCCGACTCGCTTGGTTCAATATTTTCTGGGTCCGCGGTGGTTGATCACAGCGATAGTGCTGGCTTTGGTGCGGGCGCCGTACTTGCGTTTTATACGGCGGCTGGATCAGCGGCGATTCCAGCAAGGCCGTTCACTCAGTGCCTCGCGTTTAGCGTAGATAACGGCGAACAATGGATTAAATTTTCCGACAATCCAGTGGTTGATTGGATTGAAGGCGACAATCGGGATCCCAAAGTTATCTGGCATCCCGCCAGTCGACAGTGGGTGATGGCGTTATATCTCGCTGATGATCGTTATGCCTTACTTGTGTCTGAGAATGCCCGGCAGTGGGAGAAAACTCAGGAATTGACGCTGGAAGCCGACACTGAGTGTCCTGACTTTTTTCCTTTGGCGGATGAGTCCGGCGCGGAACGCTGGGTGTTTTGGAGCGCAAGTGGTCGCTACGTCATTGGAAATTTCGATGGCAAAATCTTTACTCCAGAGACTGGGATGCTGGTCTGTGAGCGGGGTTACAACGGCTATGCCGCACAGACGTGGAGTAATGCGCCAAACGGACGCTGCGTACAGATATCTTGGATGGCTGGAGGGCTTTATCCAGAGATGCCATTTAACCAGCAGATGTCTATTCCTGTTGAGTTAAAGCTTAAAGGTTCGGGCGTTGACGCGATGTTGACGCGGCAACCGGTTGCGGAACTCGACACGCTGCGCGACACGTCCATTAGCGTTCCGAGTAAAACCGTCGGCCCCGGCGCGCCATTTGTTTTCGAAACCGAAGCGAAATTGTTTGACGTATCCTTCGCCGTCGCTCGAGGTTCAAGCAAAGCATTGTATATAGTGGTGCGAGGACAACAGCTCACAATCGATTGGGCCTTAGCTCATCTAAAGGTTGTAAACGGCAGGCCACACAGAGTAGGGCTGGTGGAGGAATCTGTGGACTTGCCGCTTTCCGCTGCGGCCGACGCGCCGCTGACTTTTCGCTTAATCGTCGACTTGACTTCGATAGAGATTTTTATCAACGACGGCGAGGTTTCGGCGTCGTTCTGCTACTTGCCTGATGGTTATAAAAATTCGCTGGTTTTTTACGGCGCTGGGGACGATCAGGTGCTGGAAAACTTCGAGTTTTTTGAGTTGAAATCGATATTTCGATAGCTGCTTTGTTGCTCTGGTAGCAGAACTTATAGAGGCTGGTGTTCACCAGATTACACCGGCAAGAAACCAGCTAGGCTGCGGTCGCAGATAAGGAACGATGAAGACCATTACTAAAAATGGGGGAGCTTTTTGCTCTTTCGGTTCCAATCGATTTCAACGAGCAATAAGCTAAGTCGATGAAAATCCTGCTTATAAGCGACATACACGGAAATGCAGAGGCGTTGCGTGCGGTCATGCGGGCCGAGACGGATGCGGATGCGGCCGTATTTCTTGGCGACGCTCTGTTGTCGGGGCCGCAGGCTAATGAGACGCTCGAGCTTCTAGATGAGCTGCAACCCAAAATTGCGATTCGCGGTAATCATGACGACGACGTGCTGGATCCGAGCGGATTTCGCAGTTGGCCTGCAGAATGGATTGCTCTGAATGATTGGATATTGGCTGATCTGGATGCTTCTGCGGTCGCAAAAATTGAAAGATTCACGGATGCCGGCTGGTACGAATTTGGGGGGATGACGGCCTATCTCCACCACGGCGATTTAGGCCGTAGAGATTTGGCCGCGGTGCCGGATGCAGATGAAGAGGTTTTCAATCTTTTGGCCGGTGGCACAAATGCGGAACTGGTTCTCTTCGGTCACACCCATGTGCAATTCACACAGAAAATTGGTAGCCGGACGTTTATTAATCCAGGCAGTGTAGGGCAGCCGCGTTGCGGGGTATTGCATGCCTGTTATGGGGTTTTTGAGGATGGCGTCTATGAGGCTCGACTGGTGCGTTACGATCCAGCACCATGGTTGGCCGCATTGGACCGAATTGATGTGTTGAGAGAGTTTCCCGACTTTAAGTCCTGGTTAGTCGAGGGTTTGTTAAGTGGTTATGGGATCGGCAAGCGTGAACCTTGGACGCGCTATGCGCGTCAGGGATACAGATAAGCTTGGGCTGAGACAAAGCGAAGGAAGTCATGGTGGGCGCTGAAGCGGACTTGTTACACGAAGATCCTGTAGAATCGTATGCAGAATCTGGGTCAGTTAAAGAGGCGTTCAAACTGGCTTGGCGCTGTTGGCCATACTATCGGCCGCAAGCGAAGCACCTCGCTACTTTCGTAATAATCAATTCGCTTCTCGGTGTTCTTGTACTGGGCGCCGCGTTTATCGGTACCGATCTGATCGAAAACAAAATTATCTTGGGCGAAAAGCTAGAGCCGCTGCAGGCGACTATGTTGCTGCTTGATGAAGACTTCGTCGCATCTGCTGGCGCTGAGAACGGCCAATTAGGTTTGGAGCAGCGCCAGGCTGTGCGTGAACGAGTCATTGTCCTCGCAGGCGCTTTAGCGGTGCTGTTGTTAGGCATCAGCGTCTGTGTTTGGTACTACATGACGTGGATCTTTCAGCGTGTTAATCAGGATTTGCGTGTGGAGATGCTGTCGCGCGTAGAACATCTGTCGCTTCGATATCACAGTGATTCGAAAACCGGCGATGCGATTTACCGTATTTATCAAGACAGCGCCACTATCGTCAACGTATTGCTTTATATGGTGATCTCGCCGCTGCGTGTAGTCGCCTGGGCGGCCTTTGGGATTGTAATCCTACTGCTTTTTTCTCCGGCCCTGGGGTTGTTGTTGGTAGCAGCAGCGGTTCCCACGATCATGTTAATGCGGTTCTATATTCCCAAGGTTCGGGTGGCTGCGACGATGTCACGAGAGTACAACAGCGACCTGACTTCAAGGATCCAGGAGACATTGGCGGCCATAAGGGTAGTAAAAGCAAGTGGTGCCGAAAGTCGATTAATGGAGCGATTTCAGAGCGACTCACAAAAAGCATTGGATGCCGCTTTTGACATGCGCAAATACATTGCCTTTTTGACCGTAAGCGTTGCGGTTGTTGGGCTAAGTTTTGTGTTCATTGCCGACTACTTTATGGCCACTTGGGCGATTCGTGAGGATTCGACGTTTCTCGGTGGCAGCATTGCGTTGGTAGGTTTCGCGGTATGGAATCTTGGTGCGTTCAAGGTCGCGACTGGCCGAGGTGAAGAAGTATCGGCGCAGGTTTGGGAGTTAGCCTTTTACTGGTCTACCGTTCAGGATCTCGTTGCCGGTTTGAAGCGCGCATTTTTCTTGCTGGATTTAGAGCCTGAGGTTGTCGATGTGGAATCGCCTCAAGCATTTCCCCAAACCTTGCAACAGGTGCGCATCGAAAATCTAGAGTTCGGTTATCAGCCGGACCGCATGATTTTGAAAGGCGCGTCGCTATTGGCAAAAAGGGGTACGGTGACAGCAATCGTCGGCGCTACCGGATCAGGCAAGTCTACGCTCATGTCTATGCTTTTGCGGTTGTATAACCCGGACTCAGGTGCGGTGCTTGTCAACGAGGTTGAGTTGAGCCAGATGTCTACAGCGGACGTTCGCTCAAACGTATCCATCGCGCTGCAGCAGAATGTATTGTTTGCGACCAGTGTCGCAGACAACATCCGCTATGGAAGGGCCGATATTGATCAAGGGCAGGTTGCGGCTGCAGCACAGGTCGCTTGTGCCGATGAGTTTATTCGGGCGATGCCAGATGGTTATGACACTGAGCTAGGCGAGCGGGGTGGGAAACTTTCTACCGGCCAGCGGCAGCGCATTTCCATTGCGCGCGCGGTCTTGCGCGATACACCTATATTGATTCTTGATGAACCGACGGCGTCGCTGGACGCGGAGACAGAGCGTCGGGTTATGGCCAATCTTAGTGAGTGGGGGCGGGCACGTGTGGTGTTCATTATCACCCATCGACTCTCGACGATTCGTAATGCGGATCAAATCGCATTTCTTGAAGACGGGGTAATCAAAGAGTTGGGATCGCATCAGCAATTGCTTGCGCAGAATGGTGCATATGCCGAATTTGTAGCCGCAGAACTTGGCACTGATAAAGCCCTAGGCGTCCAAGGTGAGTGATTCAACACGCTATGACGATCGGATTGATGTCGACACCGACCTTTCCCTAACACAAACAGTTGCCATGATCGGCCGGTCGCTAGGTTTGCTGACTAAGGTCAAGAAGCTTTTTGCGTATAAGTTTGTTTTTGCCACGGTTGCGTTGTTGCCGGCGATTGTTCTGCCGTGGCTATTAAAAATCGTCGTGGATCAAGTGATTCTGCAGCAGCCCATAGATGCCAATGTGCGCTTTCCGCCCTTTCTAAATCCGCTCGTCCACTTTATCGACGGAATGACGCCAAACGACATAATGATCTCACTGACAATCTTATTCCTGGTGCTGCTCGTATTCTTTGGTATGCGGGCTATGCCGAGCATTCAGACGGAGCGTGACGGAATACCTGCAGGGCATGATGCGGCAACACAATCGGAACAAGCGTTATCGACCGGCGGTAGTCAGACCAGCGGCCTGTGGGGGTTGCTAGAAACACTGCTCACGATTCGCATGACTCAGCGACTGGCGAATAGTCTGCGCACCAGTCTGATGGGGAGGTTGACGCGGCTGGAAATGACCACGCTGGATGATCAACGTATCGGTGATTCAGTGTATCGCGTGATGTATGACGCACCCATGCTGCCTGAAATTTGCTACAAACTTACCGTGGCGCCATTTTTACTTCTCTTTAATGCGGTGTTGTCGCTGTGGATGATGCAATACAGTTACGGCGCCGTTGCGCCAGAGATTGTATGGCTTGCGGCAGCGCTGATGCCGATGACCTTAATCCTCACCGCACCGCTTTCCGGCATTGCCCGTCGAGTCAATCAGGCAAGTCGTGCCGCCGGCGCGTCTACAACAAATCAGATGGAGCAAAACGTAGACAATATAGGTGCCGTGCAGTCGCTGGGCGGATCGCAGGTTGAATCGGAGAATTTTGCAGACAAGAGTAAAGAGTCGTTTAAGAGGCACCGGATTGCTTTTTTGGTAGATCTGGCCGCTATTGCGTTGTCGTATGCCGCGCTTATTATTTCGCTGGGTTTGGCTTTTATACTTACTACGGACAAGATTATTGCCGAGAGTTTGTCGCCTGGCGACTATGCTGTGCTTACCGGATTTTTCTTTATTTTAGGAGGCAACGCGCGGCTGGCCGGTAAATATTGGATCGACCTGCAACGAAATGTCGCCGCTGTCCGACGGGTATTTTTCTTTATTGATTACACTTCAGAACTCGATACCGAATCTGACTCCCTGCCGATAATTGAAAAGAGTGTTGAGCTCGAGAATGTCAGTTTTGCTTACCCCGATGGTAGGCAGGTGTTGAGTGATATTAGTCTGTCACTTCCGCTGGGCGAACTGGTCGCCATCGTTGGTCCTACCGGTGCTGGTAAGACAACCCTTGCCTATCTGCTGCCCGGTTATATCAAGCCCTCTGCGGGTAGGATTCGCTTCGACAACGTAGATCTCGCAGATGCCGAAGTTAACGAAATTCGCAAACAGGTTACGTATGTTTTTCAAGAACATATGCTCTTGTCCGAGAGCATTCGTGACAACTTATTGCTGGCGAATCCGCAGGCTACCGAAGCGCAGTTGCTTGAAGCATGCCGACTGGCCGGTGCTATGGAATTCATCGAGCAGTTTCCGGACGGTATCGACACCGTGATTGGCAAGGGCGGTGATACGTTGTCGGTGGGTCAGAAACAACGTTTATCTATTGCGCGAGGCCTTGTTCGGGAAACACCCATTCTAGTTCTCGATGAACCTACAGCTGCCCTTGACCCTAAAACCGAAAATACGTTGGTTGAAGCTCTGCGCAATACCGCTCAGGGGAGATTGGTCGTGGTGATCGCGCATCGGTTGTCGACGATACGAGAAGCTGATCGCATTATTTTTCTTGACGAGGGACGGGTGCGCGACGTTGGTAACCATGAATCTCTCATGGCGCAGCCTACGAGTGCCTATCGAAAGTTCGTTGAGTTGCAAAACGCATAGGTCAGATATGGTTATTGAAGAAGATGTGGATATCGATGAAATCGTCGAGGAATATGGTCTGGCAGGTCATGTTGAGGAGCTTGATGAGGTCGGTTTGACTGTGGTTAATCAGGAGATTCTGCGGCTTTCTGACGCCTGGGTCGATCGGCTGCGGGACGCTATTTTACGGGTTGCTGAGACGCGTGCCGAAGCCAAGTTTGAGCTTGATAAGAACCCTGCAAAGGAATTTGCTGGGCGACCCAGCGAGATCGGTCATATGATTTTCTCGCATCTTATTTATGAGGACCCGATCTTTATCGATGTGCTCACGCACCCGGTTAAAAAGGCATTAATGATTCATTGACTGGGCGCTGGGCACCGTGTTGCAGTGAGCGATGGCTGGGTTAAATGGCAAACCCCAGAAGCCTGGCCGAGTGAAGAAACCACTGGGTTTCACGCGGATCAGAGTGTCGTGCCGCCACCTTGGAACTGGCGTTCACCGCACATTGCAAATATGAACTGGACGTTGACCGATTACTCTCGTGAAGATGGCGCGCTTGCCTATGTACCCGGTAGTCATCGCAAAGAAAGGTTGCCTGAACTGGGAGAGGCGTTGCCGTTAGCAATACCCGTGGAAGCGGCAAAAGGATCGTTAGTCATATTTAACGGAGCTTTGTGGCACGGCTCGTACCGCAAGACAACTCCTGGGCTTCGGGTCACGATGATTGGCCAGCACTGCCGCCCATACATGCTGCCGTTTCAAGATTTCAAAGGACAAATAGCCGAGGAAATAATCGCCTCAAGTGAAGATCCGAGTTATCTGCGTAGCCTTTTGCGAGAAGATGAGGTTCAGTTGAAATCCGCGCCAGGGGTCTTCTAGATCGCGCTTATGGCGTGTTTTTGAATTGACTTTAAAGCGGGGTTAAGCGTCGATTTTTGCGACCCAGACCTCGGGTGATGATAGCCACTTTTCTGTTCCCTTCTCCCGGCGACCATCCCATCCTCCAGCGACATAGAGCCTGTTATTAATGATCGATGCAGCAGGCGAAGAAATTGGCTTAGGTAGTTCACTTTGGCGCTGCCACTCGCCACCGGGTTCGAGGGTCAGAATGTCGCCACAAAAACTTTTCTTCTCACCAGCTGGAGTGTGGTGTCCGCCGACCATCCAAATTTTATTTTTATGCACGAATGTGGCGCCCTCGGAATGGGAATGGCCATACGGAAGAGCTGGTCCTGTCCGCCATGAATCGGATGTTGGGTTGTAAATGTCGACATTGGTTTGATCGAGTTGTTGGGAGTCGTGATTAAATTGCCCACCGATCACATACATCTCGTCGTTGAGTACTGCAACAGAAAGTTGATTGCGTGCCAAAGGAAGCGGCGCGACCTCAACCCAGTCGGTTCGTTTACCTTGCCGCCATGAATCCAGATCTAGAGTCCAGTGGTCACAAGAGTCGGTGTCCCTATCCGCCATAAGGCCGGCTACGTAATGCAAATTGTCGCCAAGGCGGGCTAAGCCACCGCCTGCCCGTGGCCCTGGTAGAAGCGGTGCGGCGGTGTAGCGATCGAGTTCGATGTTGTAGTGCCAGACCTCGGAAATAATATGATCTTTGCCCGGATGCACTTTGTCTTTCATTCCACCCGCAAACCAAAATCCAGATTCACCTGCGACTAGATTTACGTGTGACAGCGCGCTGGGTAAATCCTGCAGTTTGGTCCACGTCCCGCTTGCAGCATCAAAGGCATCCAGTCGTTTGCTTGACATGATGTAGTTTTCGTAGCCACCAAGCACATACAGAAGTCCGTCGATCAGCAGGCTCGCTGGCTCCCATTTTGCGACCGGCATATTTGGCAGTTGTTGCCAGTCAAATTGCTGAGTTACTTCTTTCACGGTTTCTCCCCCGATAAACCAGTTTTAAAAATAATCGGTTATTTTGGAAATTGTCGGTCCATTGCCGCGATCAAGTCTGAGCACCGAGTTTCCAGCATTGTTCGTGAATCGTCGCCATCGCAGAAGATATATAGTTCATTACTGCGAACGCCTGCGACCACTTGGTTGCCGACCGTGTCCGGCGAGACTGCGATTTCTTCCAGCCAAGGCATTTTTTCTCGCCGCGCCTGTATCTCCGTGATTTCCGTTGGTTTTAGGTCTGGGTAAAAGATTGGCGTATCGACTACATGAGGGCATAGAACAGAAGCAGAGACGTTAGTGCCTTCGAGATCGTTGCGAAGAAATTCAGAAAAGCCCACGGCGGCGAACTTGCTGGTTCCATAGGCCCCTTGGCAATGATGGCCTTGAATGCCGCTGAAAGAGGCGGTATTAACTATATGGCCTGGGGTGCCGCGCTCCAGCATGCCGGGTAAGAAAACTCGAACACCGTTTAGCGGTCCCCAAAGGTTAACCTCTGTAACACGTCGCCATTTTTCTTCAGGGGTCTCCAGCACCTTGCCGCCGCCGCCAATGCCCGCGTTATTGCACAGTATGCTCACTGGCCCAAAATGAGCATTTATCCGGTCCGACGCGTTTTGTAGAGCGGCTATGTTGGTGGTGTCGATTTCAATGGACAGTACGGCATCGCTAATTTTGCGCAGCTCCCGCTCAGCATTTTCGAGGCGATCCGTCTGGATATCACCGATAACAATATTTGCGCCCTCTTTAGCGAAAGCTTTCGCGATGCCAAGACCAACTCCGCTGCCGCCGCCAGTTATAAAAGCTGTTTTCGAATTAAAATCTTGCATGGCCGTTTTTGAATTATAGATCTGCGACTTTATTGTGTTCGATTAAATCGAAGTCGATCTCGGCGCCAAGCCCAGGTCCATGATGAGCGTGCACCATGCCGTTTTTGTCGACTTCGATGTCTTGCACTAAGCCATGCTTTTGCACTTCATCGGGAAGTAAAACTTCGAAATACTCGCAGTTTTTTACCGCCATGATCAGATGTAAGTTCGCGACGTTATTCAGCGAATTACCACCATGGTGGACTTCATAGTTCATTTGAAAGGTCTCTGCGGTATGGGCGGTCTTAAGGCATGAAGTCAGACCGCCTTTAATCGCGACATCGCCTCGCAGATAGTCAGTGGCTTTTTGCAGGATCCAAGGCGCGTAGGCGGTTGGCCCAGTATTTGGCATTTCTGTCGCCATGATGGGAATGCGCAGGTCTTGTTTCAATTTGATGTAGCCGTACAAATCATCATAGGCCAGCGGGTCTTCATACCAATAGAAATTGAGTGCTTCGGCCGCACGACCCACCCGAAGCGCGTCTGGATAGTCATAGGACCAAGTAGAATCCAGCATGATTCGGTAGTCATCGCCAACAGCGCGCCTAACGGCTTCGCATATTTTTATGTCCCAATCGGCGATGGCAGGAGGATGGATCTTATAGGCGCTCCATCCCGCTTCTCTGTAGCGCACGGCTTCCTCTGCGTATTCTTCCGTGTGTTCGAATACAGCAGAGCTGGCGTAGGCGGGGACAGTCTCTCGGTAAGAGCCCATGAGCTTATGGACAGGAATGCCGGCGGCTTTACCGGCGAGATCCCATAACGCGACATCTATCGCACCGATGACGCGTAAAATGGGCCCCATTGCCCATGTCGACATGCGCTGATAGATTTTTTCTCTGGCTAGGGGATCCAGTCCCACCAACATAGGTTTAAAGCGGTCGACGATGAGTTGCGCGTCGTTACCAAGCGCACTGAGCGCATTGCCTAAAAATGCGTGTCCCTCGATCCCCTCGTCGGTGATGATTTTAACCAGCGCCATATGAGTGGAACGGGTGCCGGAGCTTTTTACATTGAGGGTATAGCGGGTAGGCGGTATGTCGTTCCATTCCCAAACCACCACTTTGACATCAGTAATCTTCAAACCAAACTCCTGTACTTAATCTTATTAAGACGCGTTCTGATCGGGCCAATGGACGTTGCAATTTTACTGCGTTTCACTGGTCGTTTTTAGTTATGTTGTAAATTGCATCGGTGTTTTTTTGGCGTCACAACTATGAGTGGGACATTCGCCGGCCATTGACCGGTACGACGCCGGGATAATATGAGCCTTCTAGCGTGTCGCCGTCGAGCCGGCCTTCAAAATCGACCAGAAAGTCCCAGTCGCCCTTGTCTATTCCAAAACTGAATTTCAATTCTCCGTCAGTCAGAGAACTCGCGGTGATCGGATATGGGCCAAGGTTGTCGTCAATTAGATAAACGGTACCTTCGCCGAGTTTTAGTAGGTGCACTCCCCATCCGGTTTCCAGTTCCCAAATTCCGGAAGCCTCTCCAGTAAGCGTAGCTTTATCGTCCTGATCTGAAGTAGTCAATATGGTCTTAGCAACGGCCAGAGTCCGTGTGGCGAGGTCCGACAATTTGTTGTCGTTTTCGTCACGAACGGCTGACAGTAGGCGGTCGTTGAGAACGCCGGTCCACTTTTCGGGCAGCGCATTCGCGCCTAATTTAACTCCTAGAATGGAGCCAACTGTTGCCGCATTGCAGTCGGTATCCCACCCGCAGAGCGTTGCGATAACAATGCCTCGCTCGAAGTTGTCGATACCAAAGTAGATACCTAAAACCACTAGCGCTGCGTTGTTGATGGTATGCACGCCGTGGTAATGGCCATAGCGCTCGTTGATTTTAGCCCAGACGTTTTCCCAGTTTTTTGCGCGTCCCGCCAGTTCTTCTCGGCACCAAGCTTGGGTATCGCGAATGGCTTCCGCAAGTCGGCTGTTTGCAGGTATTTCGTTCAGTCCAGCAGTAACAATGCCCTCGGCATCGGTTTCATTAAAAGCTGCTGCCACCATGGCCGCAACAAACATCTCGCCGTAAACGCCGTTTTTATAATGCGAAATGCTGGCGTCGCGAAAGGCGAGGTCGGCCGCTTTTTCCGAACATCCGGGCATGACATAACCGAATATGTCGGCGCGAATTTGTGCGCCAATCCATTCTCTAAAGGGATTGCGCACGAGTGCCGAGTGCGGTGGCCAAATGCCCAGAGCAAAGTTTCGGTAAGCAACCCCTTCTGCTGTGTAGGTGAGACCAAAGGGCATTTGCGAAACCCAGGTATTGGCGATGGTGCGCGGTGTTATTGCTGCGCCTTTACGCTCCAGAGCCAATAAGCCAAGTATCGGATAGTCCATGTCGTCATCACGATCCATATATCGGATATGCCCAAGCGTGCTGGATTTAAGTACGCTGGAGATCATTTTTTCAGAGAACGGGATGTAGTTGTCGAGTGGTAGGGCGTCTATGTCCCTTAGATACTGTTCGATCCGCTCTTTTTTCCAACCCTCGACGGGTTTGCCCAAACAGCATCCTACCGCTCTTCCGAGCCAGCCGCCGTATATCTGATCGGCGATAACCTCCTCGTCCCAAATCACCGTAGTATTGGGTGAATATTTGGGGCGTGCGGCCTGAATCTCCGCGAGCGTAGATGGTTCGTCGTAGGCAAATGCGTCGTCTATAGGTAATGCCAGAAGTTCGTCGTAGAGTGTCTGAAAGGCGTGATCCGGCGCTTTGTCTTCAAGTGCTTTAGCGATTCTTTCCGAAATGTTGGTAACGTTGCAGCCTTCTTCGCGACGTTGTCTGAGCTCGGTCTTAATTAATTTTTTTTCTAGCGAATGCATAGCACAGATCTCAGTTGGCCAAATAAAAAACGCAGGGTAAGACTAGAAATGCCGGTTGGGAGGGTCAACCGAGAACGCATTTACTTCACCCAAAAACCGCTGATCATTTGCAGACGGGCGTGGTAATGAATCCGTAGCAGCGAATATCGAGAACGGCGCTATCGATGATGCGGATAAAAATTACCTGAAAATTTGGGTGAATATTCGACAATGTTTGCTTGAAACAACAAGTTGAGCGCATGATCATCAATCTCGGGGGGTAATTAATATGTTTGATATAGATGTGAGCACACTCAATCCTGTGGGTGAATTCGGTTCACAAGCATGGGGCAGCGCGTGCGCTGATTTCGGCATTAAAATTCTCGAATCTGCGGATCTACCGAAAGATTTGTCATGGGCATTTAGTGAAACCTACACTCATGCACCCGATCGACTTATAAGCGCCGACAGGCCGCTATCCGGATATTATTTTATGGTGCGAGATGGCGAGGTGTCTGGCGGCGATGGCGTTCCAGAGGAGTGTCTGCACATTCCTGGATTCCATGCAAAACTTCGCTGGGCATATATTTGTAACCAATCCCGCACTTTGTACGGCAGCGCAGGACAAAAACAGCGGTCTAATGATGAGGCTCAACTGGTCGCAGAGATGGAAAACTATCTAGGCTATAAACCGGACATGGGTGGCGTGCCTTCACCAGTTTGGCCAAAGCCGATTATCGTTGCTCTCAGCCATGGCTCCGAAACAGGCGGTGGGCTGCACAACATTGCAGCCAGTTTGCAAGCACCGTCTCCTGAGTTTGAGGGTTGGCCGACAACTGAGCTTGGCGTTCCTGATTTTTCGGCAATGACCGACGCGCAAAAACTCGATCTCATCCGTTTATGTGGGCTAAATGCGGGTTAGTTTTGGGTGAGTTTCGTTCATTCAACGGCGCTCTTTTTGTTAATCATTTGTTCAAGGTGACTCGCCATTTTCGACTGACACCCTGAGCACGCTGCAGTGACCAACGGGAGTGACAACATTGTGACTCGTAATAAACAAAGCTTAAGCCTTATCGAGTTTGCGCAACAACTCTGTGCTGATTCGCTGGGAGCGCCCTTGGGTAAGGTGGAGGTAAAGTTTGTCCAAAGTATGCTGAAGGGTATAAGCGTATCGCGTTCGGTCAATCTGACCGAGATCGCCAAGGGCCTCGGGGAAAGCATCAGTTTACATGCCACCCATAAGCGGCTTTCGCGAAATCTTTATGACCTTGAGCTTACGAGAAACCTAGCTAATCGCTTGCTTAAGCACGGCAGCAAATGTGTTGGATCGCAGACACGTTTGATTGTTCGTACCTCAGAGCTGCAAAAGAAGTTTGCGCGGCGAATTGAGTTTTTACCATCCGCCGAGGGGCCATCGGAGACGGGCTTTAAAGTCTGCGAGATTATAGCGAGCGAGCCAGGATCCAAGACATACCTGCCGTTATTAAGCCATGTTTGGTCTGATGCGGTGCCGGATTTCGCCAGCGATGCAATGGAGGTGTATAACTCCATTCAAAAAGTGTTAGCTGCGACCGCTTACAAGGGTGTGGTTTATGTGGATGATCGCAGTATTCCATCGGAAACCTGCAAGCTGATTTTGGCTGATAGGAAAATCAACTACATGATCATGGTGGATGATCAGGACTTACAAGTGCGTGTTCGTAACGAAGAATTCTCGATCGTCGAAATGCTAGATCGAGTCGATACTCGGTATGGCAAGATTCTGTATAAGTTGGTCCCCGTGGGTTTTTTCGGTGCTTCACAGACAGACTTAGACCTTTTTATTCACGCGGGCTGTGCTGCGGTCAAAATGCCTCTATCGGGTCGCTCTGTGAACTTTATTGTCCTAAAAACCAAGAGTTCCATTCTTGAAGAACAAGCGACACCTTTTCTAACTACCCATACGGATCTGCGCTCGCGCAAGGCTCTTATGGGCCTCGTCGATTCGTTTCTTTCGACTCAGGATGTTATCGAACTGCATAGGCGGCTCCGGGAAAGTTTTAATCCGGAAAACTTTCGTGTTCTCAGCTACAACCGGCTGCAACTGCTTATGACATTGCTAGAAGCGGTGATTTGCTACGAAGTTTCGGCAAAAGGCGATGAACTGCCGATTTATGAGACGTTTGCGGAAAGTCCTCATGACGGAAAGCTGGAACGAACCTATTTGCTCCCGAATCCAGAGCGTGCAGTTGCTAAGTGATTTGAGTGTCTTTAGACGGCATAAAAATTGGGATCGCTCATGATCAGCGAAGAGATGAATGGTTTTCTTGAGCGCCATACCACGCAAGCATCCAAGAAAACTAGTACAACGGTGCAAGAGGAGCGGGCTAATCTCGATGCTTTCATGAGTACGCTCAACATTCCCGAGGGGGTTCTAATAGAGGACCTTGTGTTAGCTGATCGGCCGGCTAGAAAGTATGTTCCTGCCGACGCTAAATTAGACCGAGCGTTATTGTGTTTTCATGGGGGCGGTTACCGGGTTGGCTCCCTCAACGGCTATAATTCATTCATGGCCCATCTTGCACTTGCCTGCAAAGCAGCGGTTTACGGTTTGGATTACCGTCTCGCGCCAGAGCATAGGTATCCTGCCGCGCTCGACGACGCAGTGGCTGCATTTGTCGAGCTGAGCCAGACCGTAGCTCCGGAGCGCATTATGCTTGTGGGAGACTCTGCCGGCGGGGGGCTGGCTTTGGCCTGTTTGTTGGTGCTGAAGAACCGCGGACTGCGGGGCAGCGGTGCCGCGGCATTGCTGTCCGCTTGGTTGGACGGCACAGCGAGCGGCGAGAGTTACGGCGATAGGCGTGCCGAATTTCAACAGGCCATGCAGAATTATGCGGGTGAATATCCATTGGATGATTTCGGCATATCACCTTTGTTTGGCGATCACGAAGGGTTGCCACCGCTGTTGATTCAAGTAGCACGCGATGAGCCCTTGGAGGACGATTCTACTCAGCTGCATGTTTTGGCACTCGATGCCGGTGTCGAAAGCCGAATCGAGATATTTGACAGTGCTTTCCATGACTTCCAGGTTTTCACGAACATCCCCGAAGCCCGTGCTGCGATATCTGGGATTGGGGCGTTTTTTACAGACGTCATTGTTTGACCAGTCATCTTCTATCGATCGCACACCATAGCGCTTACCTTGCGTCGTCCATTCAAGCTGCCCGAAAAAATCAGAGTCCGTGCACTCGACGATAGGCGTCATCGCCTAACTCGGCGCTGATCTTCAGTCCGAGGTCATTCGCGTTGAGCATGGCTTCGCGCAGAGAAGCCGCTGTTACAGCCATCGGCATGTAATGGGCATTTTTGTTTTTTAATGCGAACTCGATAATAGTATCTAATGCATCCGTCGCTTGCGGCGACAGCGATAATTGATCCATATGTACTGGAAGTCCGACACGCGCGAAAAAGCGCGCAATTTTGTCCGCGTCTTTTGAGGCCTCCATCACCAGTTGGATTAATGTGCCCATCGCGACCATTTCGCCGTGCAGATAATTATGATGAATACGATCGATTTGGGTAAACGCCAACGCCATTGGGTGCGCGAGCGCAAGCCCCCCGCTTTCAAAGCCGATACCGCTCAGGAGAGTATTGGCTTCTACAACGCGCTCAAGAGAATCGTCGCAAACGTTAGCGACGACAGCGCGAGTGGCGGCTTCGCCGTGTTCGAGCAGGGTGTGGGCGCACACCTCGCCCATCGCGCAGGATGCAAGCGTCGGTCGTGCGCCGATTGGAGTCAAGGCTTGGGGGTTATTTAAGCAGATTCGTGCCTCGTACCAAGTTGCCATGGCGTCACCCATGCCGGCAACGAGGTAGCGTTCGTTAGCCTCAGCGATAACTTCCGTGTCGACGATGACCATGGCGGGGTTCGTCGGATAAAATTCTACGCCATCGTTTGCGCCCTCAGGTGTATAGAGCACGGACAAAGCCGAGCATGGTGCGTCATTAGATGCCAAGGTAGGTGCGATCACCACGGGAATATCCAAGCGGTAAGCGATGCTTTTTCCGGCGTCGACAGGCTTGCCGCCGCCCACGGCGATCAAGCAATCGAGTTTTTCATCTGCAAGTATCGCGACGTGTTTCTCTATTTCGACCAAAGAACACTCGCCGTCAAATACTGTCTCAACGGATTCAATGTCACTGCTTTTGAGCTTGTCCGCGATGCGCTGACCCTCCGCGGCCAAGCCTCGCTCCGACGCAAGAATGCCAACGCGATGAATATCCATAAGAGACAGGTACCGATCTATGTGGTTAAGCACTCCCGGTCCCTGAATGTAGCGCTGTGGTGCAACCATCACTCGCGGGGCCGTTTCATTTCTCCCGTTGAAGATCGATGCAGGAAGGTATGGCTTGTTATGCATAGTATTTGCCTACTGCTACCCCTCGGTAGCGTCCTAGATCGGATGTTGCGCCAATCGAGACGATCAATTGTTAATGTGTTGCTTTTAGTTCTGCGAGCTCTGCCCGCAATCGCTGCAGTTCGAGTTGTTCATCTTGAGCCTTCTGCCAAATATTTTCGGTGGCGGTATGAGGACCATACGCACTCGGTGGCATCAGCATTTTTTTTTGATTGCTGGTTATGCCCGAGTAGTTATTTGAATTGTAATAACACGGGCTCCAGGCAACAGCGTGGGGGCAGTATTTGTAAAAAAGAGTACGTCTTTCTCGGTCAGGAGCACCCTCCCACGGTATTGTTCCATGAGCACAGGCTTCTGTGAATATTATCGCGTCGCCTGCCGATGCTGCGACTTGTTCAACAAAATGCGGGACTTCGGCTTGAGTTTTGCTATGGCGCCAAGCGGCTGGCAAACCGACATTAGATTTATGGCTGCCGGGGACACATGCGAAGCCGCCGTCGCGCTGATCGACATCGTCTAGCTCAAAAGCAACAGCAATCAAGCCGTTAAAGAATCTACCGTTGCTGTATCTGTAGAAGCATTGCCCACCGTCACTCGGGCCCACTAAATCCGCCGGTCCTCCTGCACCTTGCCCACCACCATGAAGGTAAAGCGTTTTTTCATTCTTCGGCATCTTGCTGTCAATTTTTGCGTAATCGTGATCTAGACGGTAGTGCTTGCCCAACAGCGTTTCTAAGTAGGGGGCCACTATAGGTAAGTCAATAAGGTCGAGATATGAGCCTCCCAGTTCCAGTAGCGACGCGGAAGACCAAGCGGGGTCGTGCTCACTGCGAAATGTTGTCCTATCTGAGCCCAAGATCGGGTTGGTGTTATGTTCGCGGAAAGCCTCAAGTCTTTGCGACAAATCTTGTATCTGAGGCCCCTGCAAAACGTTCTTTAAGACGATGAAGCCACGGAGGTCAAATAAGTATTTCTCTTCTTCGTTCATTTTTGGTTATTTCTGTCCTGTCTTATTCGATCTTTGATTCAATGGCGAGCGCACGATCTCTAGTGACCCTCTCGATCAGTTAGCTTTTGTCATGGTTCTTCTGGCGATCAACGGTGCCTCGCCAACATCTAACGGCCGGTGAATACCGGCGAACGTTTCTCCCGAAAGGCGTTTGCTGCTTCTCGAGCGTCTGCCGTTTGTTTGAGGATCGCCAATGCCATATTTTCGGATCTAAACTGAGTATCTATATCGCTGTTTTGTTTCAAAGTCGCTTTATTCATGCGCACAGATAACGGCGGAAACCCTGCAATGGTAGCTGCCATTTCGATCGCGGTGTCGCGCAGTTCCGTGTCGGCTATACGTTGATTTATAAGGCCGATGTCTAAAGCCTCAGACGACTCAATCATTTTTGAAGTCAGTATCAATTCCATAGCTTTACCGGCGCCAACTAAATTCGGCAGAGTGTAGGTTGAGCCGATCTCTGCGGAGATACCGAGTTTGGTAAATGGGAACTGAAATCTTGCGCTTTCCGCGGCGAGGCGCAGGTCGCACAGAAGGGTAATCGTACAGCCTCCGCCTACTGCGACTCCATTTATCGCCGCAATAATGGGTTTTTCGATATCGATGAAAGCCTCATACAAGCGCTCTGCCAACGTAGGACTGTTTGATGATTGGTTTTCATTTGCGTTGGCTTCAGCCATATCGGCGCCAGCAGAGAAAGCTCTACCAGCCCCGGTTATGACAAAAACGCGCGTTGCGTCGTGCAGATCATGCTCGTGGAGTACTTCAAAGAGTTCGTTCGCCATTTCAAGCGTCAACGCATTCAGCCGATCCGGCCTGTTTAGTGTAATGGTGGTGACAAAGTTTTGTGTCGCCACCGTAATCGTGTTGTAAGCCATTAGGCGCCTCCGTCTTCGCCGTGACCTGTGTACTAGTCGGACACTTCAATTCTCTGAAACTTTGGGGGTCTTCGATCGACGAAGGAGGCCACGCCCTCCTTGAAGTCGCTCCGCGCGAGGCTTTCGTCCATCCACACGGTGGATTCGTTCATGGCTTCGCCAAGTTCTTTGCTGAGATGTTTATAGATCTGTCGTTTCATCATCATTATGGACATTGGCGCCGACGTCTGTGCAATCTCTTTGAGATAAGTCTGTGCCTCAGTAACGCAGTCGCCGTCTTCGCACAGTCTATTTGCATAACCTAGACGAAAGGCTTCCTCGCCATTGATTTTTCGTGAGCTCCAGTTCATATCCAGAGCATTGGATGGGCCGACCAATTTGGGAAGCATCCAGCATGTGCCGTGTTCAGCTATGAGTCCTCGTGGAGCAAACGAAGTGACAATCTTTGCGCTCTTGTCCATAAAGCGCATGTCGCAAAACGTCGCATAGCTGAACCCTAAACCCGCAGCAGCGCCGTTAATCGCTGCGATCAGTGGTTTTCGCAGCCCTAGAAAATAAGTCGGTGATGACTTGTAGTTTGGGTCGTTATCTGGATTGCCGGGGTCGGCTTTTAAGTGTTCGTAGTTGTTGCCAAGTCGTTTACCTGCCTCGCTCATACCGCCAAGAGCATTCATATCAACGCCGGAACAGAATCCTCGGCCTGCGCCAGTGAGGACGGTGCCTATGACGTCCGAATTACTTTCTGATTGCCCTAGCGCATGACGAATCTCAGCCTGAGTCAGGTCGGTTAATGCGTTGAGTTGGTCTGGCCGGTTTATGGTGATGGTTGCTACACCGTCCTCTACTTCGTAGTTTATTTCCTCGTACGTGACAGACATTGTTGCTCCTGTTTGTTAGCCCCTGCTTACTCGCTCACGATATATTAACGAACGAGCTTGAAATAGCGTTTGCTTTAGTAATTCCCCCATTTATACAGGCTCTCAAAAAACGGCGCGTTTGATTTCTGGGGGAGCGTCTCGAGTGCTCACTTGAGAGTTTTGGAGCACGCCACTACTGTCGAGGCAGTCGGATTAAGGAGTGAGTAGGATGAGCCTTGAGAGCGAGGTTTTAGCTGCGATGCAGAGTCATTTGGCAGCAAGAATGAGCGACGATACTGAAGCGGTACGCAATTCTTATTCTGACGATTGGACCGATAACAAGGGCTATACCAAGGAAACCCTGCAGAATTGGCACCTCGCCTCAACCATTTCCGGCGCGAAAATGCAGCTAACCATTGACCTTCGCACGGTTGAAATCGTCGTTGACGGTACCGAGGCGACCGTCAGCCCAGTGCGTACAGATTCTGCGAAAGGTCGAATTTCTCAAAGCCATCGTTTAAAGAAGGAGGCAGACGGCGTCTGGCGGCTGGTACATACGCAAACGGTCGATTGGGAATCTTTCCCGATGGACGATGAGCTTCAGGCGCGCAAAAATTCGATTGACACCACGGCGATGCTTGTACGTGAACATCGCGAGAAATTGCTGAATGATCGGTGGCGGCCTGGATATCACTTTGTGGTACCCGAGGGCGTGGCTATGCCTTTCGATCCTAATGGCGCTATCTATTGGAAAGGTCGCTATCACCTGTTCTACATATTTCAGGATAAGCGATTAGGCAGAAAAGCCGACCACTGGGGCCACGTATCCAGTACCGACTTGTTTCATTGGCGTCATCATCCCACAGGGCTTTTAGACGGCATGTATAGCGGCAACTGTTTTCTCAATGAGGAGGGTGTGCCAACGATTTGCTACCACCAGGTTGGCCTTGGCAACGCAATGGCGGTCGCGGTTGATGACAATCTTGACGAATGGAAAAAGTTGGATGGAAA
>Ga0160422_10000366_pt1 | contig 27058 bp, 23 predicted proteins | sample Fk160mmetaG_FD_108192 | JGI IMG/M metagenome (GOLD analysis project Ga0160422, IMG submission 108192) | Marine microbial communities from the Central Pacific Ocean - Fk160115 60m metaG | ecosystem: Environmental > Aquatic > Marine > Oceanic > Photic zone | place: The Central Pacific Ocean...
CCTAGTTCTTCACGCTCCAACTCATCATCAAACACAACTTGGTAGCATACTCGGAGACCTACTATCTGCTCACCTAGACCCTGATTTGGAATTAGAGTGGAACAACTGGAAGACTAAGTTCAATCAATCATTGATGCCAGGCAATGACAAAAAGCAGGCGCTAGAACGCCTATTGTATGTGTTATATCTGCATAATTTGGGCGAAGTGACCGATGAGGATGTGCGTAGCGAATTTTCATCGTTTATGGTGAAGGGTAAGCTTGAGGCTATTTTGTATGAACAAGATAGTGATTTTAACTGGCGCACTTTGCAGAGATTGATTTCTCATGCCAAGGCTTGGCAGCCTAGTGCGTTTAATTTGCTTGACCGATTACAGATTGACTTACTTAGTGGTAAACCAGAGATTTCTCGAGCCAAATGGCGGATGGACGTTGCACTTGATGAAGTGTGCGTTGGTGGAGCGACCAATCTGTTCATCGTTCTCAATAACCAGACCTTCGAGAAGCGCAATGTTACAGTCGAGGTATTGGTCCCTAATGGGGAGCCAGAAACCCGCACGCACCGCTTCGAATTAGCAGCCTGCCCGCCGCCTCGCAATCCGCTTGAACTGTCATCGAAAAATGATGAGGATTGTCTCGACTGGCTACCGAGATATCTGCAAAAAGGCGTTGTTTTGTGGATGAATATCGCTTGGAATAGAAGCTTTTACGGGATGACAAATATTCAGGTGGTGCTAAGGGATCAAGAAGGTATTGTTCTTGAATCCAAAGTTCTGACAACAGAGGTCAGTAGAAAGACATCAAACGCATTGAGAAAGCGCATGATGCGACTTGAAAGTGCGCGCAAAATCGGCGAAATGGATATACCAACATCAACATAATCATATTGCAGAAAAGTCATCTCTATGCGGTTGCCTTATTTCCCTCTCATGCCTCGGTGGCTTTGTCGGGTGGCTTACTGTGGAAGCATGGGACATACTTGTTATTGGCGACGGTCCCGCAGCACTGCGGTCTGCTGCTGTCTCGGCAAAGAACGGTGCTAAGACGCTCCTCATCTCCTCGGCAGCCCTAGGCAATGGTGGGTCAACTGCTCTTGACGGCCTAGCAACCTCAATCCAAGAAATGAACAATCGTGGCCATCGTGAGGACACCATCAAGTCAGGGTATTTTCTCTGTGATCAGGACATTGTTACTATCAAGACCAACATGGCGATAGATGAGATGAACCATCTCGAGAAAGCGGGTGTGGTGTTCAGCAGAGATGCGAAAGGATTGCCTTTAACGAAGAAAGGAATTGGCCATTCAAGCCCTAGAATCGTTGATGCCGGAGATGCGTCGGTTAGAGACGTACAACAAGTGCTTGAGGAGCAGTGTATGAAAAACGGGGTCGTTCGTCGCGGCGACCAATTACCAGTGTTGTTAGCCAGTACAAATCAGAAAGTTGATGGAGTAATCACCCTAGACATGGTCAACGGTAGATTCATCGCAATTCAAACCAAAGCGATAATCATCGCTGATGGTGGGTTCGAGGGAGTCTTTAATGGAAACAGCATTGGTTTCGGAATGGATTTGGCTATGCAGGCTGGCTTGCCATTAAGAGGTATGGAGTTCATTGCTAAAACCCCGTTTGGGGTGGCTGACACCAAACTCACATTATCGTCAAACATGCTTAGCTACGGGGCTGATTTGTGTGATGAATCAGGCAATGAATTGATTGCTGACAATTTGGTAGAACTTTGCCATGTTATCTCCGACACTTCAGGTGCCGTAGTTGACTGTCGTGATATGGGAGATGACAAGGTGTGGTGGCAATCAGCATTTAGGACGGTGAAAAGCTCTACAGGTGTCGACATGAATAAGTATACTGTTGGGCTTGAGAACCGGGTAAACCAAACACTAGGCGGTATTGCAACCGACGAATTTGGCCGGGCAGTTATTGGCAGCTGGTCAAGGTGGTTTACTGGACTTTACGCTGCAGGTGATGCAGCATGCTCAGGTCTTAATGGTGCCGGAACATTACCCGGTAATCGCCTACTAGATGCCCTTACTGGCGGTAGTAGTGCAGGCGAGCATGCAGCTAAATGGTCGTCAGAACAGTCATTTTCCAATGCCAAGAATCTGCTCGAATCACTGGAGTCCTGTAAAGCAAATTTTACCGCTAAGTTCGACGGTGAATCTGTTGACATGGTAAGGCGAGTAGGTGCTCTCGACCAGAAATTGTTAGATATTGCAACCAAATACAGCACGAGCCCGAACGATGCTAATGATTTGTCAAAATATTTGCTTCAATTGGAGGAAGCGGAAATCTCCGCAGAAGGAATCTTCCTTGACCAACAGTCATTAATTGGTAACACGAATTACTCATCTCTATTGAGAGTGCAAGCCGGAATTAGGCTGTTAAAGGCATCAATTAGATCCTCTCTTGCCCGTAACGAATCACGCGGTGTGCACCAACGCAAGGATTTCTCAGAAGAGAATCCAGAGTTACTTCATCACATAACAATCGATAACATGGATAATGTCGGAATACTTGCAGTAAGAAAGGGTCAGAAGGACAATTGGATACTCGCACCTCAGTGAAAGACAATAACTGCCTTGCCTTCGCGTAGTGCATGAGCGACCGGACTTTGTTCAGCAAAATTATTGCGGGCGAGATCCCATCACATTGTGTTGCTAGCGGGGATAACTGGTATGCATTTCTCGACATTTTTCCACGAAGAGAAGGCCACACACTTGTAGTTCCTCACCAACCTGTGACAAATTTACAAGACCTAAATGAGTCCGAAATTACTGGCTTGTTTACTGGCGTTAGGACAGTTCAAAGTAAACTTAGTGAAGTGTTCAACACAACTGATTTTACCATCTGTATACATGATGGCCCACTAGCCGGTCAGGAGGTCCCTCATGTCCACGTCCACGTAATTCCCAGAACATCGGGAGACGGTGGCAGAACTCTAATGGCAATGTGGCCTGATAATCACTCGATTGGTGAACCCAATCATCAAGAGTTAGCAAAGTTGGCAAGTAAACTCAATGAGGTGCAGTAATGAAACACCCCGACCCAGAAGAAATGGATGACGGTGTACTTGATCATCGTGGTGAAGCGTTGCCATACTTATCTAAATCTGCAAAGAATATGAAGATGGACAGATTACTGGCGACACCCATGCCTAAGTTTGACGGTATAACCCCTGGTTCATACTTTTGGACGCGAGTACTTTATTGGATTTGCAATCGAATAAGCAAAGTCCAGTTTCGCTCAATCGAAGCGACTGGAATGGAAGCAATTCCAGATGATCGGGGATCGTTATGTTGTGCTTGGCATACTAACGGTTTACTAGACGCACTGCAAATAACTCTAAACCATCCGAAATATTTCGTGTTTGGAGGTCGTCATGATCTAGTTACAAGACCGTTGTTGGGCTGGTGGACTCGAAAAATGGCAGTTCAACCAGTGGTAAGAAAAGCTGAACTGCTGCGCGGTGGTTGTAGTGAAGCAGAGGCAAATTTTCTCAACGGTCGTTCTCTGATGACCCTTGCCTCTGGAATATCCCATGGTTATGGCTGCGTATTATTTCCAGAAGGGACCAGTCACAATAATCCCTACATGTTGAGATTTAGAACAGGTCCAATGCGCACAGTATTGGCAGCAAGTGCACTTGCTAAAGCCTCAAACAAGGCTATGCCTGTGGTAATTCCAATTGGCTTACATTTTCGAACTAGGGAGTTTTTTAGAACCGACATTTGGGTTGAATTTGGTGACCCACTGCAGGTTCAACATGATGACGTTCCGGAATCCTTGGTTGAGGCAATTGCTAGCGGAACTTGGTCCGAGCCGCCGGCAGATTCAGTGTTTAATCTGCGCGATAAACTTCGTGGAGAACTAGTTCCACTAACTCCCAATACATATTCTTGGGAAGAATATCGTGGTTTGCTATTGCTTGGACATATCAAAGGAAGGATAGAGGAGAAGCCGCCGGGCACTTGGCGCGAAGAAGTAATTCTCGCTCGTCAACTAAGAAACCAATATACAGAGAAAGCAACGAATTTAGATGGTGATAATTTACAGCCGGAGCAAATTACTCACCCAATCGTAACCAAATCGGCAGAGGCCGCAGAAATACTTCACCGTTATGGCCTAGATGGTAGGGGGTTAAATCAAAATTTAACCGGAATTTCAGCACCCAAAGTTGGGAAAATACCTTTGGCACTGGGTAGGAGTATGCTGTTTCTAGTGCTCCTGCCCATATTTTTAGTTTCGCTTCTGCCGCAGATTGTATTAGGTAGGGTTTTGGGCGACTCAACTGATGAAGGTATAGATGCAAGAACATCATACCAGTTTTTAGCAGCAATGTTTGGCTCGATTATAGTCTGGCCTATTTCGTCTACTATCCTAGTTGTATTGATGTTTTGGCAGTCAGGAACAATTAACGAATTTTCTGGATGGTATTGGACCGAATCATTCGGAACATCGGCAACAGAATTGATGCTAGCATGTTTTATGATGTGGCTGCTGATGTTTCCGTTATCGCTTGTTACAGGCAGAATATTCTCTTTAGTTTGGGATGATTTCACTGATTTGCGCGGATACTTTAGAAAGCAAAAAATCTCCAAAAAGGAGAAGCAAAAGCTGTTTGACCTAATCGCTGAGTTGAAGCAGGATTTGTCGGGTTCACCCTGAATTTTGGGTTTGATTCAAACAGGATGAGTTATTGGCGCTACATGTGGCACCCAGTGAGATTGCATCATTGGTCAGGAAGTGGCTTGACGAAGAGAGGTTGTTCGTCAAGGAGCAAAATGACCCGCGTGCTCACACGCATGTATTAATCAAATATCCTCAGGGCAAACAGGGGCATATGTTTGCTGTTGTAGTTCCTAAAAATCGCGACCTTGTCGCTATCTCCAGCATGACCAGAGTCGATGAAGGTCAGCAAGATGAGATGGCTAAACATATGCAAGAAGATAAGGATGGCTGGGCCGAGTGGATTCATGACGCTCGCCTGCAATTAATCAATTCTGGAGTTGATTGGGGTATTCACATGGGGCACAAAAGCAACAAGAAACCAGGACCATTGCAGGCATTTAATGTTAGTCTACCGATTTGGTTTGACGGGATAACTAAGAATGAATTTATGCACTCACTGCGCAGGTTGTGGCTAGCAAAACTTGGTATCATTCACGAAATAAAATATTCATATGGACCGGGTGTGGGTAAACCAGGACCTGTTGATGACTGGGATAAGCGTAAAAGTGCCCGTGGTGAACCGGTGCACTCAAAACCTGCGAAGCAGGAAAGTATCGAAGTAGAATTTGATGAAAAAATGTCATTTGGCACTAGTTTTGACCCCTCAGAGTGGGCATAGTCCAGCCAACTAAAATATGACCTGAAAGGGTCGCAGTTAAGTATCATGAAAATCTGCTTTATGTGTTGTAAGAGAGGATCGTCCATGAGCCAAGCATTCAAATCTGTTAGTTTAGTATCAATAATGTTGTTATCAGTTCTATCTGGAATGGTAATAGTGAGTGATTTTGCCGAAGCCAATACCGTGGTGATTACCGAACCACAGCAAATTGTCGATGGTGGCTCAGCCTCCGATACCCAAACGGCAATAGTTGGCGATAGCCAAGGGAATGTACATATCATATGGGCAAGAAATAATCTGCACCTATACTACTCTATGCTAGCGAGTAACGGCGAGATTTTAATCGATGCCACACAAATTACCAATCCAGGTATTCACAAAATATGGCATCCAGACGTAGTTGCTGATGACGATGATAATATCCACATAGTTTGGACCGACAAGTCCGGGACTCACAAGATTATGTATACCGCACTTAGCCCGTACAAAATCCAACCGTTCAACGGTCAGACATCGACTGACGGCGCAATTACCGGGATAGATGACACAATAATATCTCAACGAGCACAAGACAGAGATTGGCCGTCGATTGATGTTGATTCGCAAGGAAACATCCACATTGCTTGGGAAGATGAATACGACGAATTAGAGAAATTCTTCAACCAGCCGCAGGTTTACTATTCGATGATTCAGCCAGATTTTGTCACTCAAGACGTTATTACGCTGTTTGATGACACCCTACTCACTCCTATAATCGGACACAAAGGACACCCTGACATCGTAGTCGATGCTAATGACCAAGTTCAGATTGCGTGGGATGATACCCGTGGTGGTAAAGTTGAGCTGGTGTTTGTAATCGATACCTCAGGTTCAATGTATTCAGAATGGGCTGATGTGTGCACTGTTATTTACGGCGGTTCATTTTCAGATGGCTCATCCTTCGAGGGAATCAAGCCATTGCTTGAAGTCGCCAACATGACGGTATATGAAACCATTTATGGCCTCGACGGCGGTTTTGGTTTACCATCTGCTGCAGATAGCGGTGATTGTGCTGGCTATAACCAGAACGCAGGACCACGTTCAACACCGTTGGGCGACGGTGACGACTCAGGTGGCATTAGGACACTGTCAACCACAGTCTACAATGGCAATCCATATTCCGGTAGTTCTGGGGAAGATTGGGGTCCGGGAACCAACTGGGCATGTCTTTCTTGGCGTGACGCAAACGATAATGTCCCCGGTAGTCCACTAGCCGGTGGTGCTAACCACAAGTGGAATCCAAATGCCACCAAGATCGTTTTGCCGGTCTCCGATGAAGGGCCAAAGGATGGTGACCCATCCCAGCAAGCAGATGACATCAACTCAATCAGTGAAGCACACGATAGTTGTGTCAGAGCTGGAGTAATACCAATCGGTCTGTACGGTCAAGGCTACGGTGGTGCGGGCAATATCCAGTCACACTTCTTGGATCTTGTCAAGTGCCCTAATGGTGTAGTTTCAACTCAACCAAGGAACTGTCCCGGGTCAGACCCAACTAACAATCCTGGCAATGTCAATGCCGGTGGCCAAGCCTATGAATTCCCATCCGGCAGCGGTGGGGCCGGCGCTATGGCCTTACTTGTAGAAGCGATGGTGTATGTTGCTACTAACAACTCAAGGGAGATTTACATGACCGTTCTAGATCCATACGCTAAGATGAACAATGACCCAACATGGACTCCAGGGGCCTCAGGACATTCCGTTGCCAATGGTGGATACGTCGAAGATACCGGCCCAGCAGAAACCGGTCACCTAGTAGTGGTAAATGACACAAGAATCACCATCGATGACGCATACTCATTCCACCCCTCAATAGGCGTTGACATGCAGGGTAACACTCACATTGCTTGGATGGATGCAAGGGATTATGGTTTCGAGAAGTCGGCAAATTATGAGGTCTATTACACAAAATTGCGGCTACAGGGTGCTGGTGCGTTTGACGGAGCAGAAGAAGGGCTGTCGACCTATGCAATCAAGAAAATCCAAGACACGGCAATTTCAAATGTTGAAGGATTAGACGGCTTAGCGAACAACCGCCCGTGGTCTGGTCACTCGATTTTCCCATCGCTGCTGACAGATGAGCAGAATAATGTGCACATCGCTTGGGTCGATTCTGCCAACGTTACAGCCGGTGAAGAAGTTCAGTATACTCGCCTCAATCAAACAGATTTGACAGGCCTCGGCGAGTTTGCGCTAGATCCGTGGGAGATTGTATCGATAACTAGCTGGGCTAGTAACAAACTAGGCACAGATACCGCAGGCCGGCCAGAGATTGGCATGCCACCTGCCTTTGCTAACGATTTGGGTAGTGGTGCTCATGTTGGATGGTCTGACCGAAATAAGTGTAATGATGAGCAAAACGGCGCCTTTACTATTTGTTATTCGCACGTATTGACCGGTCAGGTGGATGTCGAGCTAGAGCTAGGAGAAACCTTCTATCACGTCATTGAACCGGGAGAACAGACATTATACAACATGACAATGAATAACTCAACTCCAGGTGATATTGATTTGGTTGCCGATACGTACGGCCTAAACATTACTGGAGTTCCTCAGAATTGGACAGCACAAATCTTCTTCTCGGATAATCAAACTCAAATCACCCCGACAACACCAATATTCCTCAAAGGCGGCGAATTCATAAATTTCTATCTTCGTGTTCAGGCGCCAACAATTTATCAGGCAAATGAAGACGAATTAGCTCAAATTGTGGTCACTGCTAAATCCTACAAAGATCCAGCAATCAGGTCTGATCTAACGACTCTTACATTGATGGATGTGGTCCACGGAATTAGTCTTGATACCTCTTTGAGTGTCCAAGATATTGAACAGGGCAGCCAAGCAACATTCTCTATCACAATAACAAATACTGGCAACGTCCAGGATAGTTTCCTATTCTGGGACCCCAACACATTAGAGGGTCAGCAAGAATGGTTGCTGCCGTTTGGATGGGAGATAACATTCCCCCTGAGGGTTGAACTTGATCCTGGTAAATCAACTACCAAGATATTGACAGTAAAGGTCCCATCTACCGAAGATCCGGGAGCCTTCGTCATCTACCTCAAAGGTTGGTCAGAGGGCGAACCGATTAAATCAGTTGACAAAGGGACCTACGATATTCTTGAATTGGGCATTTTCGTATCGATTCAGTCAGAAGGTAACATCGTGTTTGAGGAACTATTGCCAGATGAGAGCGAGGTTGAGGTAAAGGCTGGAGAGTGTCACACATTTGAACAAGATGTGACCAAGAATTTCGAGTCTGGTAACCTGATTTTCAGCACACCGGGTGCTCCTGAAAGCCAACCCGACGATATTGACGAGTCGACTTGGCGAGAATCAAATTGGGTGCTCGACATAGACTTCTCACAAACCCCAGGAGGCTCTGAAGCGACACTTGGAATGCCAATAGAATGGAAACTAGATGCAGGAACAACCTTCCGAACATGGATGGTCAGAGTGAATGTTTGCGTCCCTGATGATGCCAGCATCGGCTCGAAGAGTTTTACTCTACAAGCAAATCTTGAGGGCTATCAGAAAGTTTCGGACTCGGGACGTTACACAGTCAATGTGATTCATGAGTACAGTTTAGATACCCAGATTGAGCGAGAAGCAGACCGAATCATTTCAATGACAGATTCCAACGGTAACCCAATCTCAGCAATCGCAGTAAACCCGGGTGAAAATCTCGTTCTGCCGGTGACTACAACCAACAACGGCAATGGCCCAGATAGATTTGACTTCCGACTTACCACGGTCATTGACCCAAGCGGTGTCCCTGTCAGAACAGGCCACTGGGATATTGTCATACCACGTGAAAGCCTTGAAGAATTGGATCGAGATTCAGATCAAACCTTCGATGTCTTGATGAACGTTCCAGAGTTCGATATTGGAGCAGGATTGTATGTTGTTGAATTCAAGACATTGTCTGAGGAAGCATATCCAAATGAAGATAATCGATTGACTAGGGAGCGCGATGTTGATTTCCTGTATGTTTACGTTAACGAGTTCTATGACATGGAAATCACCATGGATCCATCGGTTGATAATCCAGTGAAGGTCTCAGCGCCTGGTAAGATTGTGAGTTTCGCAGTTAATATCACCAATAACGGCAATGTTCACGATTGGCCAACATTAGACAACCATACTGCCCAATCACAGGGTAATGACATCGTGTGGAGTGAACTACCTGGCATGGGTTCGTTAGAGGGCTGGTCGGTAGAATGGCGGACAATTAAGAAAATCAGTAACGACTTGAGTGTTGATGAGCCATGTGTTGTTATCACTGAAGCAATGCCTGCTGTTGATGCTAGTCAGTTAGAAATAGATGCATATTACGCATCAATAAGTGAACAACAAGAGTCAGTACGATGTGCTTACATTGAACCTAACCGCGTATACATGATGCCACAAATGGCACCATACCAAACCATCGAGATGATTGCGGTTGTCAAGATTTCTACCACTGCTAAACTGGATACACGTAACGTTGGACTGAAAGTAATGTCTAGTGCTGGTGACATGACTGAAGGTGGCGACTTCGATTCATCACCTTCTTGGCAAGGAGAAAACCTCGACAGCAACGAATTTATTGTTACATTGAGTCTAAAAGCCCCTGATCTTGTCATCAAAGAAATTATTGTGTCGCAATACAGCGCGGAAATAGATTCGACCATTCCAATCGGAATAACCCTACAAAATGTGGGCAACACTCATGCGACAGATATCGAAATAGTGCTGTGTCAATATGACGATGTTAACAGTCAATCGATTATCAAGGATATCAAGCGCAATGGTTGTGATGAAGATAGCATAGTGATGCGTCAGGTTGTAGGGGCCCTTCTTGCGCCCGACGCCACGGAGGATGCACAGGAGATTGAGATCTACTTACTCTATCCTGTAGTTGCCGGTAGCAAAGGAGTGTATGTTGTGGTTGACCCGATGAATGAAATCGTCGAGGGTAGTGAGACAAACAATATCATGGCAGTATCAGAACCACTTGAATCTCCAAGCCCATTCTTTGACGTTGCGGGGCAAATAGTCGGTAAGACTGCACTGCCATTCGTGGTAATTTTGCTTACTCTATCGCTCTTAGGGGTGGTTTACTTTGTCGGTAAGGCTAGAAGAGAGGAAGTCAAGAAGCGTATTGCAGAGCAATCGTCCCTTATTACAGTATTAGATTCTGAAGATTGAGCTAATTTTGATCACTTCTTGTAATCACCAAGCCACCAGTATAGGTCTGAGTTTTCCGGAGTGACGATTACGTGCCCTGCACGTTGGGATATTTGCCGCTGTAGTTTGGCTCTAACCTCATCGAGTAACTCGGATACCTGCCGCTGACCGAGCTGCAATTCCTTGCTAAGTAAGTCGAGGTCTAGGCGCTTCTCAGGTGCTTCGATTATTGAATGTATCATCGCTCTTTCTTCATACTGCTGGAAATCTGAATCCACACCTTGAGAGATTCGGTTCCGTATGTGTTGATGTAGTGCTATTAGTGCGTCTCTTTCATTATCTAGTCGCTCAATAACTTGGTTTAATTCTGCAATGTGAGCGACTCCTTCACTGACCGAGATACGTTTCCTACCGCTAACTAATTCAGCGACACTATGCGAGTCTTTTGGCAGTTTATTAGAGAGTCTCATCGGTCCCCCAGATGGTAGTTTACGCTGTTCACAATTGAATAAATCAGGTCCCAGATCGATTCTAATGGACAAAGCTTCTTGCACCGTGTAGATAGTTCTTGGCGGTCCACCTTTTTCACTTGGGACTTTTAGCTTGGTGACGAAATTTCCCTGCTCTAGTTCTTTTAGGTGTTTTTTTATTGCTTGCTGACTAACACCGATTAATTCTGCTAACTGCATTGGATAATGTGGTTCTCTAACCAGTCGTTCCAAAATTTGCCTTCTGACCTTGTTCTGTAACAAGCGCAGGGCATGATCAATGTCCGCCATATTGCGTAACCTAAGGTTCACTAATTCATGAACCTTTTCAAAATCAGTTTTTCACGGTCCGATACCAGAATACTGCTCCAGAAATTGTGAGAGTTAATCCGATAAAGAGCAACGCGATTGCTAAGGTAGATTTCAATGATGCCTGGTAATTCCATTCGACATCAAACTGTTGCAAAGTCTGCGAATCGTCTCCTCCAGCAACAAACCGGTATTCCCCAGGAGATGGCTGCCAAGTTATTTCTCCGTTTGAGTTAGGGCCACCCGCAATCATGTTCACAGACTCTTTTTGACACTCGTAATAATCTCCTTTTAATTCACATTTATCAGCTTCGCTGGCTTCCGCGATTCCTATCCAAACGCCTGATTTTGTCCACGATATTTCGACATCGACGTTGGCAGCAATAGCCTCAGCAGGTATCTCAAGGATTTCGCCGGACATACCCCAATAGCACGTGACCTCATCTTCACCAACAAACGGTACGCCGTCATCCACTGTACACGGTGGTAGCATAGCGTCAACGGTGTCTGCGTCGTTCAATTCTTGGGTAATTCCTAGCGAAGAGAACAGTACTAGTAGTATGCCAATAATGGTCATAATGATGAAAATGTATTTTTTCATATTTTCACCTAATTTTCATCCCAGTCTTTCCAGGCGTTTGGTTTGCTTTTCGCCTTTTCCTTTGTCGGCTTTTGAACATTATTAGTAGATGCAGTTTCTGTTGATGGCCTCTCCTGTGGTGCATAGGTTCCACCCTCGTCCCAAGAAGCGATTTCCTTAGTGTTGGTTGCTTTTGGTTTCGCTTCAGGTTGGCGAATTTTGTTATAATCTGCGAATGGGTCTGCCACTCTATTTTGCGCTTCATCAACATCGCCTTTCATCAGTGCGAAAACCTGATCTGTGGTTAGTAGAGCTCCTTTTTGAACATCTTCAGTGCCGTCGACGAATTCTTCTGATTCGGTAATCCCAGTATCAGCAAACGGGTTGTCCACCTTTTCTGGTTGCTGCTGTAACTTGGCGATATTTTCTGGTGTCAAATCGGTTACTGGCATCATATTGCCGTCTGCCCCAACCATCATGACTTTTGGTCCAGCACCGTCCTTGTTAGTCAGGTAGAGTATTCCTGCCAGCGGTAAGATAAGGATTCCAATGCAGCAAGCAGCACCGCCAAACACCAGTGCTGGTTGTTCAAGCAGCTTCCACTGTGCACTCGTTGCGTCGACCAGCCACAGTGTTGAACTTTCGCAACTTTGGGCGCATTCCACTTCGAGGACATATTCACCTGCTTCTGAAATGTCCCATTCCTTGATGATAGTGAAACTGCTACCATCGGAATCCATCGGCGTCCAGTCAGTCTTGCATGTAGTAGATTCTAGGGCGTCGCCTTCAACGTTTGACCCGCTCATCTTCATTAGACTTACATTTGAGATATCATCAGAAATAACCACTGCCGAATAACAACTTGTACTCAGTTCAACAGTTTCTGCACCACCGCCGGTGATTGCTGCTTCGTTGATTTTCTTCGGGCTTGAGGCTTCATCGATTTGTTCCATATTGGCGAATATCGCACCTGCACCAAGTACTAGAAAAATCAATCCAGCAACGGCAATACGCACTGCCCAAGGGTTGGATTTAGACTGCGCCATGACCTGCGCTCGGCCGAAGTCCCCCATCAATGCTTGTACGGTTATGCAAGCCCCAACTCTGCTAATTTTTCGGGTAAATAAGTATCAGTTACGAAATCAAGACCATACTTAGCAAGGGATTGCTGCTCTGCTTTCTTGCCTAACTCTAACATCATGTTGATTTGGTCTTGCCACCAAGAGTCGGCGAATCTAGGGTCTGATAATTCAGCGTTTAGAGCCTCAATATCCTTCTTTGAGAGGTCGTCACTCGGCAAATCATATGCTACGATGTCATCTGAGGTAATACCAAGATAGGTTGCACTCGGAGTAGCGAGATATTCTGAAATATGTGCGGTTTTAATCGCACCATAAGCGATGGAAGCAAAAATCCTGAATGACCACGGGTCGCCGTCAAGGAAAACTACTACTGGTAAATCCCATTCCTCGCTCATCCGCTTAATAATCCGTCTAGTTGAACGTGCCGGCTGTCCTTTGAGGTGTAGTAAACCGCACTTATAGTCCTCATCAAAGCCGTTTTCTACCAACCGATCGAACATACCACCGGTTTCAATGGCCATAATGAAATTAATATCGTGTTCGAGAAACTCAATTTTTTCCATTTCAACATTGTATGGAACTCCATACCCTGAATCACCTACATCGTCACGCGCATTGATGCGCATCCACTCGCCGCGCCGATTTCTCTCTTGTAGGGTTAGGTTACCAATTATCCTGGCGCCATCTTCTTCCGGTCTGAGTTTGAAATCTTCGCGCAAACATTTGGTTACAATCTCTAAATCCTCTGCTAGATTATTCGATTCATTCTGACTACCAAATTTACCCAGCCCCCAGCTTTCTGAGATGTAATACATTTCCCTAAGCGTCGAGGATTTACCGGAATCAATCATGTCCTCGATAAATTCGATTACATGTAGTGCGCGCAGCAATTGCTTTGCAGATCCTAGACTCGTTGCATCTCTGATGGATTTGTTTTTGCCATACTTATACACACCAAGTTTGCGGTCAAAGCCAATGTTATTTTTGGTTCTTACCGGCAAAGTCATCGTGGGTGGTTCGCCTTTGACGATTTTATCATACATCTCCGCAACTACGAGTTGCATTGCCGATTTAGTTTCGCCAGAGGTCATCCTAATAGTCATCATTGCTCACCTCCAAATAACGTCGATTGACCTGATGGAGGCTTGATAGAGGGTTCTGGAATTGGTAATATCGGTTCCTCAGTCATATCCTCAACGTCTGTCGACTCAATGGACGCACCCGCAGAAGAATTCAACTCTCGCAGAATTTTCTCTTGATTACGAATTTCTTCAAGATATTTCTCATCCATCTTCATCGCGCCGATAATTTCTTGAGTACCTCGATAGAAAACATCGGTTTCTGTCCAATCCCCTTTTTCTAATCCTTCGAGACTGTAGGTGATGGTAACATTTTCACCCGGCTGGAGAGTTTCCATTTTCCATGCCCATACTCCAGTAGCCTCTTTTCTGCCGCCGTAGTCGTTGTTTGTCATCAACCCACCAGATTTCTCTGGCCAGGTTGCAAGTATTGTGTACGCCCTTGCCCTTGCTGTATAGTTGTAAATCTTAATTGAAACATCAACTGATTTCGTTGACTTATTCCATTCTGTTTCACTTTCACAAATTACAGCTGACATGATTTTTGTTATCGAACCTGCCAAACTGGGTATAGGGCGGTCGAGAATCTGAGCTGATTTCTTAGCTATTGCCGGTAAAATATCGTTAATTAACTCGAATTTTTCCTTGGTCTTAGCCATTTTCTTTTTCTTCTCTAAGTGCTTCCTAAGACCCCGACCCATTTCTAACATAGCCTTTCTTACTTCTTCCATAACCTCGCCGTTGTCAGCTAAGGCTTCCTTTGCCTCAGAGGTGAATTGAACGTTGGTGCTCGCGAGGTGGACAAGAATTGCTGCGGGACCTTTCGGAACCCCCTTGCCGCCAGCTTGGTCAAGTCCATACTGTCGCCAATCAACCGATTCGATAGCCTTGGTCAAGAGACAGCCGCCTTGTTGATACATTAGTGGCACTCGGTTGGCAAATCGTAAGACTTCCACTGGCTTGTCAGAAGCCATATCGCCGCCAAAAATCAAGCCAACCTCGACCTGATATGGATTTCCTTGTGAGACATTAGGTGCTCTTGTCATAGTAGTTGCATAACGTGAATCAATAGTTTTTGAAAGGCCTTTTTTGATTAGCATCTCCTCAATAGGAGACAGACAATTAGTTGGCGGATTGAGTAGTTTGACCGGTTTGCCGTTGAACAACCGCTCGCCTTGAAAAGCCTCTAGCAATGCGCGAATTTGCTCAGGTGATGTCTGTTTTGGCTTTACCTTAACATCCAATTCTGCGGCTGCACATAATTCCTTTGCCGCTCTCGTGGAAACGCCCGAAAAATTTGTTCTTAGGAATACCGATAGTCTAGAATCTGCGGATTCCGTTAACATCCTCTGTAACTGCCCTAGTTCAATGCCGTGTGGATGTGGTTTGATTGACTCAACTTTACCGGGTAATCGCTCCGTAACTCTTGGCCAGTGATGGACCTCGCCGTCAGGATCGGTGAACGTGATTTCAGCGTGCGGATTGACAATACTTGTCATGCGCAAATATTGCCAGACACTCTGGCGCCCCTTCTGATATTTTGCCTTCATTCGAGTAGTAACCTCGAGCCCGTGCTTCTTCATTTCACCATCATCATGGAGCCATAACTCGCGACCAGAATTGCTTTTTGTGGCCTTATTTTTTCTAGTATCTAAACCGATATCGACAACTGCTGCGGTTGATTCTGTGGCGATTTTTGATTTAACATGGGTTGGCTTCCCCGTGGTTAATTGGCTATACATTACTACACCAGTTATGCCGATACCCTGCTGACCACGTGATTGACGTATTGCGTGGAATCTTGAACCGAACAATAGTTGCCCGAAAACCTTCTCAATACTTTTCTGAGGTATCCCCGGGCCGTTATCTTCAACAACTAATTCGATGATGTCCTTCTTGGTGTCAATTTTAGACACTTTTACCTTAATAGTAGGAAGTATGCGCGCTTCCTCGCACGCATCTAAAGAATTGTCAACTGCTTCTTTTACTGCAGTTATTAGCGATCTGACGGGAGAATCAAAACCTAAAAAGTGTTTATTTTTCTCAAAGAATTCTGAAATTGCGACTTGTTTTTGATTTGAGGCTAGTTTTTGTGCGATACCTGACATGTCTGTCACTCCGTTTCTGGTCCTCCTCAGTCCGAATGACTTCGGGCCAGCAACACAGATCCTCGATTACCGACGGTTCATAAAAACTAACCTGATTATTTCGTTGCTGATGCGTTTTATCAATTAATTCGAACAAGTCGATTAATGAATTACTTATCAGTGTTCAAGAGAACCGGATTAATACTATTGAAACAGCCCGGATTGCCAAGAGGATATTTTCCCAGTAAAAGCGGACGCTGCGACGGTTAATGGACTTGCTAAATACAACTTTCCCGGGCCCGAACGACCTTGGAAGTTACGATTTATTGCCGAAACTGTGACTTGTTCTTCGGTGACAGAGACGCCTGGTCCTGCACCAATACAAGCGCCGCAACCGGGATCAATTAGTTTGACTCCAACCTTGGTAAATAACTCATGCCAACCATTTTTCACAGCTCTATCTTTGACGATACCAGAACCATACTGAATGTAGAATTCGACACCATCTGCTACTACAATTCCAGCATCATCAGCGGCTTGACATACTTGAGCATAATAAGCAATATCATCCTCCTTGCCAGCAGTGCAAGAGCCACCATAAGCGATATCGATCGCAACATCGCCAATTTCAACGATCAATGCGCCATTGGTTGGATCACTAGGTATACCTTCGTTTGGATTACCAGGATGGGCTACCATTGGCTCAATATCAGACAGGTTGATGATGTGAATACCGCCGTCATAATGGGCATCGTCGTCTGGCCTTACCGCTAATTGCCTCATTTCATCGAAGGACAAATTAGGCATAGCACTCTTCATCCACGCAAATAGCGCTTCATCTGGTTCGCATATACCAGTTCTTGCCGAACATTCCGTTGCCATATTACACAGTGTTGCGCGCTCATCGATAGATAGACTACTCAACCCGGGGCCGCCAAATTCCATCGAGCGATTCAGGGTCAATTCTTTGCGAGCATGGTCTGCAAGGATATAGAGAATAACATCCTTCGCTGTGCAGCCGTGGTTAAGTTCTCCAACCAATTCAAAACGGATTGACTCCGGAACTTTGACAAATGTGAAGCCGGCACTAATGAGGTTAGAGTATTCGGTTGCACCAACACCCCATGTAAGTGCATTAGATGCCCCGCCCATACAAGTGTGAGAATCGGTGGCTTGCACGAAGTCACCCACCTCAATGAACTCTTCGCGAGCGACTTGATGGCAGATTCCGGGGGAGACACCATCAACCGCCGAATAATCTCTAACTGCAGTGTGTTGTTGGAATGTCTTTTGCAAGTCACGCAGGGTCTGTACTTTGTCCATGAAAGGAACAAATTTTGGATTGTGGTGAGCATACAGCAAGTGGTCTTCAAACACTGCGAATTTACTTGGATTAGGCAACTGATAGTCAGCACCATATTCTTCAGCGAGGAAGGTGTGCACTTGTGCAGTGGTAAATTCGTGAGAGTAACCAGACTGAACCTGCGCAATTACTGGGTCATGCGGTTTGACGCATTGTCCAACGGCCTGTCCAACCAAATTGCGGGCAATAATCTTCTCAGCCATGGTCATTGGTTTAGTGTTTGTTTTGATGGGTGGTAGTGTTATTTCACCGGCTTTCAGTGCCTTGGCAAAAGGAAATAGTCCGCCTTTTTCGATGATGATTTTTGTTACGTCATCGTATTTTTCAGTGAATTTAGTCAACGGTATTTTATCTCCTGCCTGCAATCTTTCCAATATCCCGTAATCCCCCATCAGCTGACCGAGATTGATGTTATTGCGTTCATGAATAGGGGCAAATGATGCAGCAATGACTATTCTTATACCTGCCCATCTTTCACATTGTGCAGCAGTTTCTCTACTGGAACCTGTGCCTTTCCTCTGCCCAGATACAATTACTTCGAAATTACCATTGATCAAAGCATTTTCATTGAACACCCTTAGTCCATTATGCTTCAAGCCGGCGTATGCATTTTTGGCTATCTCGGCCGGTTCATGATCAAAACAAACCCATGCTGGTGTCATAACGTCAGTGTTTATGTCATCTAGTAAATCGTCAGGATTGATGTCTTTCATTTGCAGGTTTAGTCCGTCATATAGCTGCTGTTTGATTAGGTCAAGATTTTTTGTCAAGAACAGAACTCGCTTGCCCGGAGTAAGGCCAATTTTCCGCTCCTCTTGGCCCGCACCCATTGCAATCATTTCTCGCAGGGTTGCATTGTGTATAACCATTGACCTAATTTTGCGATAAACTATATCATGGAGTTGATGATTCTTACATCGTCGATAGGGTTTTTCCACTCTGCCATAAGTGCATAAATCTGGCATAAGTTTCATATAACCTCGCACAAGGGGTTATGACTGTTACCCTATTTTCATAGGGGGGGAATGACAAATGGACGAACAACAAGTTGAAGATATAGTAAAATGCAGTGATTGTGGAAGTAGAAATTTGACTCGAGATGAGACTCGAGGCGAAGTGGTTTGTGATGACTGCGGGCTTGTTTTAGAAGACAATGTCATAGACCAAGGTGCTGAATGGCGTGTTTTCTCTCCTGAGCAGGGTGACCAAAGGGCCAGGACTGGCGCACCAATGACCGTTATGCTACACGACAAAGGTCTCTCTACCGACATCGACTGGCAAAACAAAGACTATAGTGGAAAAACCATTAACTCACGCTACCGATCACAATTTTACCGAATGCGAAAATGGCAAAAGCGCAGTCGTGTGTCAAATGCTACAGAAAGAAACCTAGCTATGGCACTTGCTGAACTTGACCGAATGGCTAGTCGACTAGAACTGCCAAAGTCTGTGCGAGAAGCAGCAGCTGTCAACTACAAAAAAGCGGTTGATAAGCGGTTGATTCGTGGTCGTTCAATTGAAGGCGTTGCGGCCGCATCGCTCTACGCAGCATGCCGTCAGTGTGGTGTTCCACGAACGCTGGATGAAATCGGACAAGCATCTCGAACCGGTCGTAAAGAAATCGGTCGGACTTATCGATTTATGGTCAGAGAGCTGAAAATGAAGATTATGCCAACAGGTCCAGAAGACTACATCTCTAGGTTCTGCTCAGGTTTAGGTTTAGATGCAGAAGTCGAAGCAAAGGCCTATGAATTGATTAAAGCCGCTCAAGAGAAAGAATTGACCAGTGGACGAGGCCCAACTGGAATTGCAGCTTCAATCATTTACATCGCCTCGGTATTGTGCGGTAAGCGAAGAACCCAACGCGAGGTTGCTGAAGTTGCTGGTGTGACCGAGGTCACAATCAGAAACAGATACAAGGAATTGATTCAGAATCTGAATATTGAACTTGATATTTGAGCCAAATATCTGGTTGATAACAATGAACAAAAGCCGCTCTGAGATATCTCAGGTGGTATTTGAAAAAGTTGCAACGTTGTTGGTTGAGGCTTTGGAACGGGGAACAAAATCCTGGCCATTACCAGACCCACCAATTATGGATGCCGACTTTCCGGTCATACAACCCATCTCTCCCCAAGATTTGATAGAACAGGGTCTTGGTCTGCTGAGTGCCGATCGGGGATTGTTTGAATTCAAATTGAATAACGTTGTAGACCTTGTCGTACCTCATCGAATGAATTTGACAGACGACCCATATTTGATTCACAAAAAGTGGCTGGTAAAGCGGACAAATATGGTTGCAGAGCGGCTCATATTCTCCATAAATACAGAATGGTTAGCAAGTGCGCTTGACCCAAATGCACCTGATACAACTAGGTGGTGGCTAAGCATAGCATTACTGAATGGTTTGTCTACAGCCCCACTTGGTCAACCCATCCATCAAGGATATCATCTTCTCGAATCGATAGCCATCGGTGAAAGACCAGGTAGTTGGCATACCAAACCGCGGGTTGGGCCACATCAGGTTGATTGGAACCCTAATGCGGTTGTGCCTAGAATTACGGGTGTTGTCGCTCATGAATTCGGTATTGGCGCCGCCAAATGGTTGTTGCAGCAATTGGAAACCAGTAATACCGAAAGGCGCAGATTACTCGTTGAATGGATTCGACTATTGATGGAACGTCCAGAATTGATTGAACCGCTTGGATTGTTCGAAATACTTGCTAGATTGTGCAAAGATAACGATGTTCAAGTCGCAGTCCAAATAAGCCGATGTCTGGCTAAGGCGATTGATTACAATCAAACCTCTGGGCATGAGTTGGCCAAGCTACTGATGCAGCGGAATGAATTGATGATTAGACGTGCTATGGCAGATGTTCTGACTAGATTGTTTAGGCGATTGGGTGATGAGGCACTACCGTTTTATTATCAATTGAAAGCGGACAGTGATCCAGATGTACTTGCAGTAATTAGTACAACATCTGCAGATTTGCGCTTCCTAGATGCAAATATGTGGGTTGAAAATTTAGTTGAATTAAGCGAACATGAATTGCCAGTTGTGCGTAGAAATTTGGTCCCCTCGTTGCGAGAATATTTCGTGAAGTTTCCAGATGATAGGCATAAATTGCTACCGGTTATGTGGCAGGACGGTGACGAGGTAGTTAGGACAAGAATGCGTGAGTTGTTAATCAAGATGTCCGATATATCATCAACACAATTTAGTTCAAGAATCACTGATTTGGCTCAACATGGTTGTGATTTGTCGGCTTTGTGGCGGCTTATGGACGCTAGATGCGAGGGGTCTGCTCAAGCGTGGAAAAATTGGCTATCAGGTAAGGGGGATATACCAACGACAACCGAAACGATACCTCATGTGAGCACAATGAAAGCCCCGGAAAACTTGCCAAAACTAACCGAAGCATTGGAAACCTTAGACAAGGAATTAGATTTCCAAGACTAGTTACTCTTCCTCTGTTTGATCGTTTAGTGGACCAGAAACAACTAATCCCACATACAGACCATTGAGCATGGATAGAGATACAACCAGTAGTAAGATCATGCCGGCAGTCTCCGGAAAAATTTCTGATAGACTGGTGTTGTTGATAATGAATAAGGATATCAAGCAAAGGCAAGAGAATAATATTACCAATTTCCAACTTGACTCAGGTTTTTGCCAGCGGTTAATTGAGGGGATAATTCCTACCTGTTTGAACGTGAAACGAAACCAACCGAGGTAAATACAGATAAGACCAGTTAACCCAATAACTCCTCTGGTGAATGAATTTGCGCCCCAAGGGCCCTCCGGCGCGACATCAAACATCGTCTGAGCGACCAAAACCAGACCAGTGAGTGTCAGCCATCGCCACTCAGGAACGGCTCCCATGAATACGCCATGATGGGTTATCCTTGAAAGGTTACACCCTTTGGGATTCTCGATGACAGCAGTAAATGATGCAGTTATTGTTGCTGCAGGACTGGGTGGCAGGATGTTACCTACTAGTGCCTATCTTCCCAAGGAATCTCTCCCATTGGTGGACGTTCCAGTGATTATTCATCTAATCAGGGAGGCGATATACGCTGGAGTTAAACGGATTCACATTATTGCCTCACCGATCAAGGATTTCTCGACGTTTTTGGAGGATAAAAATGAGTTTTATTTGCTGAAACCGGAGATTACTGAGTCACTGTTTTCGACTCCTGAACCGGTAAAATTCCACATCCACATCCAACATGAGCCATTAGGGTTAGGGCACGCAATTTTACAATCCTTGGACTCTATTGACGGTCCATGTCTAATATTGCTTGGTGACAACATAATTACTGATCAGTTTTCTAGTATTCGAAATTTCAAGCCTTCAACAGCCTCGAAGAAATTGGTAATGGCATTCATTGACAACGGCATACCATGTGCTGGAATATATGCTGTGTCGGATAATGAAGTATGCAATTACGGGGTTGTTGAGCTAAAAAATAGCAAAATAAGTCAAATCGTGGAGAAACCCAGTGCCGAGGATGCTCCATCAAACAAGGTTCTGTGTGGTAGGTATGTCTTCTCCGAAGACGCCAAGCGGTTACTAACCGATACCTATCCGGTTGCTGAGTTTGGTGAACTACAAACCATAGAATTACAAAAGCATTGGATGGATGGAGACGGCTTGTATGCGGTTGATCTATCAGAATATCAGTGGTATGACTCTGGAAACCCACTTACTTGGCTAAAGTCGCAGATTGACTATGGTTTGCGCAATCATGATTATGCTAGTGAATTAAGAGAGTGGTTGAGAGAACGGTTGGGTTAACGCTGTCCGGGTTTCCAAAAACTCAGCGGAATTGGGGCTTGATTATTCACGCATCGGTTAGCGAGGTGGTCCGCTCGCTCGTTCCATCGATGGCCTCGGTGGGCTTTGACATGACGCCACTCTATACTGCGCAATTTTCCTACCTCAAGCCATAAATTCTGGACTGATCTGACAAGTGTTTTGTTGGCTTTAGCCCGCCATTCCCCAGTGGCTAGATTGCCAGCATATTGAGAATCGGTGTATATCACGGCATCCTGTTGACCGCCTTCAATAAGTAACCACCTGAGTGCCATTGCGAATCCTGTTAATTCAGCAGTATTGTTAGATCCGACTTCAGCACCGATAAAATCCTGACTACTAGCATCACAGATTACAAAACCCGATAATTCTTCGAGGATTTCCCCACTACCCTTCCCTAAGCCATTATCACCGATTACTACGGCTAATCCCCACGCCGCTGGAGTTTGTGAATTGACATTTTGGTTTTCCAAACAAGAACCGTCAATGTAGAGGGCAAGAGGTCCGTCACTAGATGTCACAGGCTCACTCGCCAATCTCCGCCCTATATGCAGCAGCGTCCATCAGGCTAGAGACTTGGTCAGGGTTGGTTAATGTCATTTTGACAATCCAACCATCACCATAAGGGCTGGTATTCATGAGTTCTGGGGTATCTTCTAGCTCCTCATTTACTGCGGTAATTTCACCTGCCAAGGGGGCAAAGATTGGCGATGCAGATTTTACCGACTCCACTACGGCGAATTCGCCCATGTCATCAACTACCATTCCGCTCTCAGGCAATTCAATGTAGACGATATCGGTTAAGGCATCTTGTGCATGGTCGGTAATACCTATTGTCACAGTGTTACCTTCTACTCTAAGCCACTCATGTTCTTTGGTGTAATACAAACCCTCTGGGACTTCACTCATGTTATCGCCATTATGAGTCTGGTTGTGGAGGATTATTGAATATTCGCAAGGTAAAGCTTACTCCTCAGCGCCAATTTCTGTCGCTAAAACCTTGCTTTCTAACTTAGCCCAAGCATCACCGACTCTATTTTCATGGTTAATCTGGTTGATCTCTCCGTCCACTCTTGACCTGAGTTCTTTCTCGGTCTCATTGGGAAAGTATTCAGACAAAACTGAGTTTTGATAATCCAACATCCGTGATGAAAGTAAACAGATTATTGCGCAGGCAAGGAAGATGTGGCCTATACCGAACTCGCCAATTCGCATTCGCCCTTCGATAATCGCAAAGCCACACAGTAGGATTAACCCAAAACCAGTGCCGAGAAGGACTCGCTGTGCTGCTTTACTCGGCTCGTCCATGTAAGCCCCAAAGCCATTTATGTCATGAATTAAGCGGCGCTTAGTAGGTCTCTCTCATCAATTTATGAATCTTGTATGGTAATAGCGCACGATTAACCGGAGTAACTTCCAATATTCTCCCATCATCTCTACGACGGATGTCTTGAAGCAGTGGGTGACGGCTCTTCTTGTGCAAGGTCAGTAGCGTGGGCTTGTCCACTTCTAGGGCACCTCGAACGCAGTTGACGAAGGCTTCGCTTTCAACAGTAAATTTTCCAATCTCGTCAATTACTAAAACCTCGCTTTCACTCTTGGCGTATTCAATTGCCGGAATAGCAACCTTTTCTAAGGCTTCTAGATCAAGGCCATAGCCAAGCACTCGTAACCTTGAATCAAATTCTTTGTGCGCAACAACACCCTCTTCGCCGGTGATGATATCAATTACTTTGTACCCTAAACGTTCGCCATTTTCGATAATTGGTTCTGTCCTCATTCCAGCGATAATCGGCTTTCCACTTGGGTTGCCACGCAGTTTTATTTCTTGGGTCCGTTCTTCAGTTAACATCTTCAAGACCTTTTCCATAACTGCTGATTTACCACTCCTAGGTAGCCCAGTTATCCCTATCTTCGGATGTATTCCCATCTATTTCACCGAGGCTCGATTATAAACCAGTCACTTATCAGTAATAAAGAATCGTCTTACCCAAGGAAGAGACATTGGATTTGTGATATAGTAAAAAAACCATCAAAAACGCCTAAATGGGTGGTAAAATTACCATAAATAGGAAAAATCTGATTTTAATTAACAAAATCATTTGACCGATTATATAGACGCCAGTAGTCTTCTACCCACTGATAGATTTCTGATAATGAGTCGTTATCGATACCAGTAATTTTTGCTATTTTCTTGATTATGCGAATTTCTTTTTTGTCATAATCACCGTCGCAGGCCGATACTAAAACCGCATCTCTCAACGCTAGTTTTTGTCCAATATCAGATAATATTTCCATGCACTTTTCGACCTCTACCGGATGATTAAGCGTGTTTCTTACATCCACCCTCATTTCAGGATGAAGCATGGATTTACCCATGATGGATTCAATCATAATTAGTTCTTCCTTGACCAGTTCTCCATCAACTGATGCAACAGTTACCATCAATTGCGCGTGAGCCAATCTTTCTTCCATGGTCAAATCATTAACCATATCAGGGAACAAAACCCTCACTCCGCTAGGTCATTCAAAATATCGTAACCATCTTCCATCCAGGTGTAGCCGTCCACGGTCCACTTTAGTAAACGCTCGAGTGCTTCCTCAGGTAAACCAAGATGTGCAATGATCTCCATTAATACTTCTTTTTCATCATCGTCAACAGTACCGTCTGCCGCCGCCATTAAGATAGCGTCTCGCAATGCGAGGCGTCCAGCCTCTTCACTTAATCCAGCTAAACACTCATCAAGTGGTGGCGGCGTCTTCAGCGCTTGTCTGATTAGTTCGCGCTGGTTTGGAGATAACAAAGCAGTCCCCAGTCGTTGCTCAAACATTGCCATCTCATCTACAGTGAGCTCATTATCTACTCTTGCCATAAATGCAAGTAGGCGTGCATAAGAAAACCGCTCCTCACGCGATAATTTGTGTATCGTATCCGGCAACATGGATGTCCGTGTTATTCATTAGCCAATAACTTCTCGCATAGAAACCAGAGAAAATTGCTTTTTACTAAGCGGGTTAGAATAACCAATCAGTCTTGGTATTCAAAAACAAACCATCGCATACAAGCCCAGGTAAATAATCCCCAAACAAGCATGTTGATAATGAAGGTAATCCTAATCGGTAGTGTTAGGTTAGCAACCAGTATGTCATAAGACACCGTTGATAGTATGCCGCCAACAGCGTAAACTGCAAGCGCACCAATCATGGTAGCCTTGACATCTTTTCGACCGTCGAAAGTAAAGTAACGGTGAGTAAAGTGGGCAATCGTGCAAGACATGACCCACGCAGCCGCCCAAGCGCCAGTCTCAGAAATATAGGTTAGAGCAGGAGAAAGCCTGAGAAGTTCCCAGAATAACCAAAACAGCAGGGTATTAATCGCTCCGGCAGAGGCAAATCTTCTGATTGTCCCACGTGGAGCAATCGCTAATAGTTGGGTTTTATCCACTAAACCACCAACATAAGCCACTAATCATCATTGGTAATCACGTCACTTGGCTTTCCTGTTAGTATACTGCGCAATTGTTCATTGTCTGTTTGAATCGCATCTAATAATTCATACTTACACGCTAATGATTCAGCTAGGACCGCTAATGCTTGTGAATCCTTAGGCAAGCATTTTCCCCCAAAGCCCCGTTTGAGACCAAAGATAGGATCTAAGTGCGAATCGCCGATTGGTTGATCTTGAGGTGTGGTGATTATTTCTTTAATCATGTAGTAATCCTCACCGAGTGCTTGACAAATGTCGTAGATTTGGTTGGCAAAAATAACCTTCAGCGCATAAAAGGTATTCTTGCTATACTTTACCAATTCAGCTTGGGTGGGAGTCACATGGAAAAAATTCTGGGTTCGCAAGACTCCCGCTTCTTGGTGGTGTTGGAAGACTAATTCTGCAACACCTTGGTGATGCGTCCCACACACTAATATGTCCTGATTGGCGAAGTCTTCAAGACGCCTTCGCTCAACTAAGAACTCTGGCGAATATGCAATTTTTAGGTCCGGGAACTGTTGGTGAAAACTCTCTGTGGTTCCTGGAGCAACAGTGCTCTTAATCACCGCAGTAAATCCCGGTGGTAGGGAATGGAGAATTTCTTCAACGATACTAGTATCACAACCACCGTGCTGGGGATGTGGTGGTGTGGGAACTGCGATGTAAGCAAAATCAACATTATTTGTAACATCGCTTAGTTTGGTTCCCCTCGCAGGGTCATGGACAAAGAGTTCATGTGCGTGCTTGAAACAGTGTTCAATCGCCCCACCAACCATTCCAGCACCGATAATTCCTATTTTCATATCCTCACCAGAATTGTTTGGTATATCCTAATTATCACTTGAAGGGGTTTGGGTTCAGTTTCCCTGCTTTAGCCATTAGTGCAGCCGATAATAGCGAATCTGGAGTGCCGCAATCAATCCAAGTTTCTTTGCCAATGTTTAGCAACTCCGCCTGTCCCTGCTGAACATATTTTCGATTGACATCAGTAATTGAGAAGTTGCCGCCATGCTCGTTGTAGCATTCATCTACGAGCGCCCAAAATTGCTCGTCGAAGAGATATATTCCACCGATTGCGATGTTTGATGGTGGCTCGTCGGGTTTCTCCACAATATCGATAATGTTTCCATTAGCGTCGAATTTTGCTACCCCAAATGCGTGGGGTTTTTCTTCATCTCTGGATAATAGCAAGCATC
>Ga0160422_10000367_pt1 | contig 27034 bp, 29 predicted proteins | sample Fk160mmetaG_FD_108192 | JGI IMG/M metagenome (GOLD analysis project Ga0160422, IMG submission 108192) | Marine microbial communities from the Central Pacific Ocean - Fk160115 60m metaG | ecosystem: Environmental > Aquatic > Marine > Oceanic > Photic zone | place: The Central Pacific Ocean...
CTTGATTTGGATTTGGACCAATAATATTTACATCTTGAATTGAAAGCAATTTTTCAAATAAATATTCTGTAAGTTCTTTTTCATATTTTTGAATATTATTAAGTCCTAATTTATTTATATAATTCAGTGCTTCTGATAGTCCAATTGCTTCTGCAATAGCAGGTGTTCCAGCCTCAAATTTGTGAGGAAGATCGGCCCAAGTGCTCTTTTCTTCAAAGACATCTTGTATCATTTCACCACCTCCAAAAAGAGGGGGCATTTGATCAAGTATCTCTTCTCGTGACCACAAGAAACCTATTCCAGTAGGTCCGCATAATTTATGTCCTGAACCAGCAAGAAAGTCAATATTTAAATCTTTAACATCAATTTCTGTGTGAGCTAAACTTTGACATGCATCGACTAAAACTAAAGACCCGTTGTCTTTTGCAAGTTGAGTAATTTGCTTAATTGGATTGCAGCACCCTAATGTATTACTAATGTGGACTAGACTGACAATCTTTGTATTTTTATTAAGCTTATTTTTAAAATCTTCGATATCTAAAGTTCCTTCGTCTGTAATTTTTGTAAATTTAACTTTGCATTTATTCCTTTCTGCAAGCAGCTGCCATGGAACTATATTACTATGATGTTCCATAATTGATAATAAAATCTCATCATTTTCCTTTAAGTTTTTTTCTCCCCAAGATTTTGCAGCGATATTGATAGCTTCAGTAGCATTTCTAGTAAAAATGATTTCTTTTTCTGAGTAGGCTTTAATATAATTTTTAATTGATAATCTTGCATTCTCAAATTCTTCAGTGGCCTTTGCACTTAGCTGATGTGCGCCTCGATGAACATTAGCATTAGAATTTAAGTAATAATCATTTATTCTCTTCAGAACTTGTTTAGGTTTTTGAGTAGTAGCTGCATGATCAAGATATATTAATTTTTCTTTCTCATTAAAATCACTATCTAATATTGGAAAATCTTCTCTGACGAATAATTTCATATTTTGCAGAGTTTTCATTATTTATTCTTTAATAATAATGCTAAAATATCCCATCTTTCCTTTGAAATAGGTAAAAAAGAGATAATTTCTTGATAATACGACCTTAATTGTAGTTTACTCGCTTCTTCAAGTGTGAGACCTCTTGACCTCATATAAAACACTTCATCCTCATTTAATTGAGATATCGTAGCACCGTGCATACATTTAACATCGTCTGCAACTATTTCTAATTGAGGTTTAGTATCAATTTTTGCATAATTTGACAAAAGTAAATTTCTACTTAATTGAGATGCATCAGTTTTTTGAGCAATTTGAGGGACGATAATTAATCCTTCAAAAACTGAATGCGACTTATCGTTTGCCAAAGATTTGTTTAATTGATCTAAAAATCCATTAGGACCATTAAAGGCAATATTGGCATAAGTAGAAAGTTGCTCATTATTTTTTGTTATTTGCATACCTTTGATATTAGTTTTTGCATTACCTTCAACTTGATTAATATTGATTTCTAGTCTGCCAAAGTCATATTCAAATTGTAATGATCCAAGATTGTATTCACTATTTTTATGCTGCAGAACATTTAATGTATTAATAATATGAGACTTATTTTTACCAAAAGAAATAATTCCATGATTAACAACTGAATCTTCTCCAATATTAAAGTAGCTAGAAGTTGATAATGCAGAATTTTCATCTCCTACATTTATTTGCGAAATACTAACTGAAGTTCCTTCTTTGATATTTATAATTAGCGTTTTAGAATTGAAAAAATCATTAATGGAATTACAAATTATCTCTAATTGAGGAATATCTTTCCCTGAAATGTTTAAGCCAACAATATTTTTTTTATCCGTCAAGAAATGATTTAATAAATTACTCCAATTTTGAGTACCATCGGATTGAGTGATTTTTTGTTGTAAAAAATCTAAGATTTCTTTTTCTTCTAGTTCTTTAATTTCCCACTTTGTTTCTTGAACATCAATTTTCTTGTTTTCTCCAATAATAATGCGGTAAATATTTTGAATATTTGAATGTCCGGGTATATCAGGATAGTTAAAATCATTACTAAATTTAAAATCTAGAAAACGAGAAAATTTGGATTTATTAGTTTGTCTCCAACTTTCATTTTTACTATTTGGAGTAGGACTTTCTTTTAACTTCTCTAAACTTATTTTTTGAAGGTTAGATTTTTTACTTGAATAATTTTTATCACTTTTAGTAATCCTCTCAATAATATTCATTTCAATTAATTTTTTTTAATGAATTCATCAGTCCATTCATATCCATTCTTTTCAAGTTCTAAAGCAAGATTACTATCACCAGTTTTAATTATCTTACCGTCAGCCATAACATGCACAAAATCTGGCTTTATTTCATCTAGTAGCCTTTGATAATGTGTAATTAGAATTATGCCAGTATTTTCATTAGCTATTTTTTTTATTCCAGAAGCAACAATTCTTAGAGCATCAATATCTAAACCTGAGTCGGTCTCATCTAATATTGCAATTTTTGGCTCTAATAATGCCATCTGTAATATTTCATTTCTTTTTTTCTCGCCACCAGAGAAGCCTTGATTAATGCTTCTAGATAGAAATGCAGAATCCATTTTAACTATATCAAGTTTTTCTTTTACTAAATCCTCGAATTCAAATGTATCTAATTCTTCTTTCTTAAGGAATTTTCTTCTAGCATTTGTTGCAACACGAAGGAACTCTAGGTTACTTACTCCTGGAATCTCTATGGGATATTGGAAACCTAAGAAAATTCCAGCTTGAGCTCTTTCTTCTGGTTCCAAAGAGTCAATATCATTTCCACATAGTTTTATTTGACCACTTGTGATTTCGTATGATGGATGACCAGCAATTATTTTAGAGAGTGTGCTTTTGCCGCATCCATTCCTGCCCATGATGGCATGAATCTCTCCTGAATTTATTTTTATATTTACCCCTTTTAAAATGGTTAAGTTTTCTGTGGATGCAAAAAGATCACTTATATCTAAAAGAGTTTGATTGATTTCTTTTTTGCTTTCCATTAAATTTGGTTGAGATAAAAATAGGTTAACCAACTGAACCTTCAAGTTTTAAAGAGAGTAACTTGTCAGCTTCTGCCGCAAATTCCATAGGTAATTGGTTAAAGACATCTCTACAAAAACCACTAACCATCATAGATACTGCTTCTTCAAATTCTATACCTCTGCTTTGCAAATAAAAAAGTTGATCTTCTGAGATTCTACACGTGCTTGCTTCATGTTCAACTTCAGAATTTGGTTGTTGAGATTGAATATAAGGAAATGTATTTGCTGCCGCTTTATCTCCTATTAGCATCGAATCACATTGACTGTAATTTCTTGCTCCTTTAGCTTTTGAACCTATTTTTACTAAACCTCTATAACTATTTGAAGATCGACCCGCACTAATACCCTTGCTGACTATTGTAGATTTAGTCTTTGGGCCTATATGAATCATTTTTGTTCCTGTGTCTGCCTGTTGAAGATTATTTGTTAGTGCTACAGAATAGAATTCACCTATTGATTCTTCTCCTATTAAAATGCAACTTGGATATTTCCAAGTAATAGCAGAACCTGTTTCTACTTGTGACCAACTTATTTTGCTCCTTTTCCCGATGCATTTCCCTCTTTTTGTAACAAAATTAAAGATCCCTCCAACACCTTGCTCGTTGCCAGCATACCAATTTTGCACAGTAGAATATTTTATAGAAGCATCATCTAAAGCAATTAGTTCAACAACTGCAGCATGTAAAGTATTAGTATCAAACATTGGTGCAGTACATCCCTCTAAATAGCTCACTGAACTTCCTTCTTCTGCAATTATTAAGGTTCTTTCGAATTGACCTGAATCACCACTGTTAATTCTAAAGTAGGAAGATAAATCCATTGGGCATGTCACATTTTTTGGAATATACACAAATGAACCATCGCTAAACACAGCTGAGTTTAATGCTGCAAAATAATTATCAGAGGCTGGTATAACTGAACCTAAATATTTTTCAATTAGATCAGAATGATCTTTTATAGCTTCGCTTATAGAGCAAAATATAACTCCATGTTCTGCAAGTTGTTCTTTAAAAGTAGTAGCTATTGAAACACTATCAAAAACAGCATCAACTGCTACGTTAGTAAGTCTTTTCTGTTCTGTTAACGGTATTCCAAGTTTATCAAATGTTTCTAATAATTTAGGATCTACTTCGTCTAAACTTTTGATTTTATCTTTTTGCTTAGGAGCAGAGTAATAAATAATATCCTGATAATCAATTTTTTCGTAACCTAAATCTGCCCAATCTGGTTCTTGTAGTTCTTTCCATTTTTTAAAGGCATTTAATCTAAAGTTTAATAAATATTCAGGTTCGTTTTTTTTTGATGAAATTAGACGCACTATATCCTCATCAATCCCTTTAGAGATTTTTTCACTTTCAATTTCTGTTACAAAACCGTATTTGTACGGTTCAGAAACAATATTATCAACCAAATTTTCATTAACCATGATTTGAGTAGAAAAATTATTTCGATAGACTCATATATACTTTAACTAAAGATATCCCAATATTGATTTTTTTTATTATCCTTTTATCTAAATTTAATGTCTGAACAATTTAATTCTTTTATAAGTCCAGTTAAAAAAGAAGTCGTAGATCAAATTGAGAAACTGGATTTATCAACATTGCAAAAACTACATCTAAAGTTACTTTCACACTGTTTAGAAGTATTTAAAGATATATCATTAAAAGATGACACAAATTTTCCAAATGAAATTCTACTAAAAAAATGGTGTGACGATGAAGCTAAAAAATTGAACGATAATAGTTTTTCAGTATTGTTATTTGAACAAATGAAATCAGCAGCAATCAAATTAAAAAATTACTCAAAAAAGACAGGTAAGTATGCTTTAGATCTAAATCTAGATGATTTAATTAATTTGATATCTTTGGAAAGCTAATTAATAAAAAAAGAGTGATCCCGAAGAAAAAATATAATTGTTAAAAATGTTTTTTAAAATGGTAATAAATTTTAAAAATTAAAAAATCTCTTTGATTTCTCATATTTTAAAAATTCTTTAAGATATCAATTACGCAAGGGGTTTTCAAGGAATTATCGATTTTTTAAAAACAAAAAGTAGTCAGTAGATCCTGACGACAAGGAAAAATTTCACGCAGTTTCGAAAAAAAAAGAACATACTGATCCCAAACAAAAACGGAGATTTTAAAGTGGCTGATGGGATTAAAAGTAAGAAAGAATTGCTTAGTCTTACCCTCAGACAATTACGACGAGTGGCGAGTAAATTATCTGTTCCTCTTTATAGTCGTAAAACTAAAGCTGTATTAGTAGATTTAATAGTTGCTTATCAAGCTAAAGAAATTAATAAAAAAAATATTTCGAAATCGAAAGCTAATGATACTGTTTCTGAGCAGCAGGTACTCACAACTCCAAATACTACAGATATCAAAACAAATTTAGTTTTTTTGCCTAGAGATCCGGAATGGGCATATGTTTTTTGGCAGATTTCTGAAGATGATAGAGAAAAGGCAAAATCGCTTGGGGCTAATAAATTATGTTTAAGGCTATACGATGTTACTGGTACTAAAGACGGAGATTTTAATCAAGGGACTTTGAGAGAAATTGCAGTCGATAGTTATAGTACTGAGTGGTATTTGCCAATACCAGTACCAAATAGAGATTATAAAGTTGAGCTTGGTTATAGATATGGTATTAAATGGATGTCATTAGCCTTTTCTTCTTCAAGTCATGTTCCAAACTCGCAGCCATCTGAACAAATTTTAGATAAATTTGTTCCTTTTAATCTTGAATCTTCATCTGAGACTAATTTGGCAATAGCAAATTCAGATGAAAGTATATTAAATGGGTTGCATGAGCGATTGTATCAGTCTGCTACTACTTATAAAAAGCGCTCTAGAGTTGGTTCTGAAGAATTCATGGAGAACTCTGCAGAATATAGTAATAACCCTTATCAGAATGACTCAGGATCAGGCATATGGTCATCTGGCTTGAATGAATCGGGTGTAGGGATTTCTAGTAGATCCTTTTGGTTAGTAGCTGATGCAGAACTTATTGTTTATGGTGCAACTGATCCATCTGCGACTTTAACTATAGGAGATGAAGAAGTCCCATTAGCTTCTGACGGTACATTTAGACTTCAGGTCCCATTCAGAGATGGTTCACAGAATTATGATATAAAAGCAACAGATTCAACTGGAGAACAAGATAGATCTATTACTATGCGTTTTGATAGAAATACTCCATTAGATAATACGAATGAAAAATCTAACGCTGAAACTGAATGGTTTGAATAAATGATGAAAAAAAATATAATCGCTTTTACCCCACTATTGGGAGCATTGACCTTCCCTTTAGTTGTGCCAATAACTATTTCAAAGTTCGGAATTAATTATGGTATATTTGCTGCTTTACTTATAAGTTCTTTGTGGTTTATCGCAATGTTAAGAACTGCCGAAATGCCACATTAAATTAGTTAGATTTCAAAAGATATTATTTAAAAATGGATAAAAATAAATATATTACTATTGAAAAACCTTTTACAGATCAGAAACCTGGAACTTCTGGTTTAAGAAAGAGTACATTAATGTTTCATAAACCTCATTACCTCGAAATATTTATAGAGTCAATTTTGCGCTCAATAGATAATTTAGAGGGTAGTACCATCATATTAGGAGGTGATGGTAGGTATGGGAATAAAAAGGCAATACAAAAAATTATTCAGATTTGTGCTGCACATAATGTTGGTAAAATAATTATTACTAAAGATGGAATTTTATCCACACCAGCAGCTTCCAACCTTATAAGGAAAAGAAATGCTCTAATAGGAATAATACTTTCTGCAAGTCATAACCCAGGAGGAGTAAATGGAGACTTTGGAGTTAAGGTAAATATTTCAAATGGTGGACCAGCTCCTGAAAAGTTAACTAATCAAATTTATAAATGTAGTCAATCATTATTAAATTATAAATTTTATGATTATCCAATACCTGAATTTAAAAATGAAGGATCTTTTCAAATAAGTGAAATGATTGTAGAAGTAATTGACGGTGTCGAAGATTATGTAACCTTAATGGAAAATATCTTTGATTTAGATCAAATAGGAGATTATTTAAAAAATGATTTTTCTATAGTTTTTGATGCAATGCATGCGGTAACAGGTCCTTATGCAAGACAATTATTTTTAAATAAAATTGGGATTTCTGAAAATTGTCTCATGAATTCATTTCCGCTTCCAGATTTTGGTGATTTACATCCTGATCCAAATTTAACCTATGCTAAAAATTTAGCTGATCTACTTCTTAATAAGAGATCTTTTGATTTTGGTGCGGCATGTGATGGAGATGGAGATAGAAATATGATTCTCGGTAAAAGCTGTTTTGTTAATCCAAGTGATAGTTTAGCTGTCATTACTGCGAATACAGATCTTATCCCTGGGTACAGAGAAGGTATCTCAGGAGTTGCTAGGTCAATGCCAACAAGTATGGCTGTTGATTATGTCGCAAAAAAATTAAATATACCTTGTTACGAGACTCCGACAGGCTGGAAGTTTTTTGGGAATCTTTTAGATTCTGATAAAATTACTATTTGCGGTGAAGAAAGTTTTGGCACTGGCAGCAATCATGTAAGAGAAAAAGATGGATTATGGGCAGTATTATTTTGGTTACAAATATTAGCAGCTAAAAAGTGCTCAGTAATTGATTTAATGAATCAGCATTGGTCAAAATTTGGAAGAAACTATTATTCAAGACATGATTATGAAGCAATACCTTCTAATGTTGCTAATGAGATCTATGGAAATTTAGAGTCACTTCTACCTCAATTAAAGAATAATAAATTTTCTAATAGTTTAGTTTTAGATGCAGATAACTTCTCTTATGAAGATCCTGTAGATAAAACTATAAGTACTAATCAAGGTTTAAGAATAATATTAGAAAATAACTCTAGAATAATCTTGCGTTTATCTGGAACTGGCACCAAGGGCTCTACTCTCAGAATATATTTTGAAAAATCATCCCTTCCAACTGAGCAGCTTGATCTGAATCCTCAAAAAGCTTTAAAAGATTTAATAACAAACTTAGATGATTTATTAAAAATTTCAAAACTTACAAAAATGGATCAACCAACTGTTATAACTTAATTTTCAGGTGTTATATGCAATCTGATAATTTATTTGATGATCATCATCCTGAATTAAAGAAATCTCCATTAGCAGATAGATTGAGGCCAAGATTTGTAGAAGATTTTTATGGACAGCAAAATATTCTTTCAAAAAATTCTATATTACGTAATGCAATTTTAAATGATAAAGTTGGCAATACAATTTTTTCTGGCCCTCCAGGTGTTGGGAAAACAACTTTAATAGAAATTATTTCTTCTTATACAAGAGGGAAAATGATTAAATTAAATGCTGTTTTATCAGGTGTTAAGGAACTAAGAAATGAAATTCTATTCGCTGAAGAAAGATGGAAAAAATCAAATAGAAAAACAATCTTATTTATAGATGAGGTGCATAGATTTACTTCTGTTCAACAAGATGCATTATTACCTTCAATTGAAAATGGAACTATTATTTTCATTGGAGCAACTACAGAAAATCCAATATATGCTGTCAATAAAGCTCTTTTAAGTAGGTCAAGAGTTTTTAAATTATTTCCATTAAGTGAAATTGATCTCAGAAAAATAGTTGATAAGGTACTAACCTATTATCAAACTGCTGATATTAAAAAAAATATAAAGATTACAAAAGAAGCATTGGATCATTTGATAAATTTTTCAAGTGGAGATGCTAGAAATCTTATTAATGCTTTGGAATTAGCAGTTGATACTACACCTGAAAATGAAGATAAGACTTTAGAAATAAATTTATCTATTGCTCAAGATTCAATTCAAAATAAAAATATTATTTATGATAAATATGGACAAAATCATTTCGATATTATAAGTGCTTTTATTAAGTCTATAAGAGGTTCTGATCCTCACGCTACCTTATATTGGCTGGCAAATATGATTGAAGCCGGTGAGGATCCAGATTACATTTTTAGAAGATTATTTATTTCAGCAAGCGAGGATATTGGATTAGCTGATCCTAATGCGATCGTAGTCGTAAACTCATGTTATTCCGCTTTTAACAAAGTTGGTTATCCTGAGGGTTATTATTTTCTTTCTCAAGCCTCATTATTTTTAGCAATCTCTCCAAAGAGTAATAGTACGAAATATATATTTAATGCTATTGAAACAGTAAAATCAAATAGGGTATCTTTGGTACCAGATCATTTGAAATATAATTCGAAAACCTATAAAAATCCTCATAACTATCCAAAAAATGATCTCATTCAGACATACATGCCAAAAAACCTTATTAACTACAAAATATGGCACTCTAATAAAGAAGGCTGGGAGAATGATAAAGCTTACTAAATAGCCTCTTTTATAAATTACTACATATTATGATTGGTAATTTAGATATTTTTTTGTTTTTATTAGCTATGGAAATAGTCCAATCTAATAGAGTAAATTGAAATATATTTAATCTAACCTTTTTACTTTTATGATATAACATTTCTCTTTCTTTTAGATATTCCCATTCTTTAAGATCTTTTGATAATTTACTTTTATCAAATTTTATAGCAGCTTCTATAGCACTCCATTCTTTAAGAATTGAATATTTGTTTAAATTTGAATGTTCAATATTTTTTTTACTAAAGTATTTTTTGGCCAAGTTTTGATAATTAAAATTTCTATCAGACCTCTCGATATCAATACCAAGATTTTCTTGATGCCATCCTATTATAAAAGCATCTTTACAATGACTTATACTTATATATCCCATTCCATCAGGTAGAAATGGCGGCTTTCCAGGATTTGCAGTAATGGGAATTTTCAAAGGATTAGTTTTAAAAAGACTTGATAAAGCATCTCTCATGAAGTATCTTGTTTCCAAAAATATTTTTGCTCTTGCCAAGGAAAGTTGTGAAGCTATTTTTAATTCACTAGAAGTTGAAACATGTGTTACGCAACCCATCTTATATAACCAAATTTTTGGTAGTCTATTTGCAGAGTTATATGATAAGTTCAATGGTTCTTCAAATTGGTGATAAGGCTCCTCAATTTACTTTAAAAGATTCTTTTGATAATGAAATTTCTTTAGATGATTTTAAAGGTAAAAGGGTAATAATTTACTTTTATCCAAAAGATAATACACCTGGTTGTACAAAGGAAGCATGCAATTTTAAAGATAATTGGGATGTCCTTAAAAAAAATAATATTATCGTTCTAGGAATAAGTAAAGATGATGGGTTATCACATCAAAAATTTATAGATAAATTTGATCTCCCATTTATACTTCTAACTGACTCTCTACCTTGTAAAGTTGCAACTGATTACGAAAGTTATGGTTTAAAGAAATTTATGGGCAAAGAATATATGGGTATGATCAGGAATACATTTGTTGTCGATCCCAACGGTAATATTGAGAAAATATATTCTAAAGTTAAAGCAGCAATTATGGCTGATCATATAATTAATGATTTAAAATTATCTTGAATTGATTGTTTAAAATAATTTATTTTTTATTTAAAAATATCATTCCATACATAGCTAAATTTGGCTCTAAAATTAAATTTTTAATTTCTTTTTTTAATGTATTTCCTATCAAATTAGCATCTCCTCCACACAAAATTAATATATCTTTTGCTTTATCAAACGATATATTTATTGCACCTGTTATTGAATTATAAACTCCTCTAAGCATTGCATCCTTTGTTGATATTTCAAATTTATTATTTGGAATAAAAATTTTGTTTGGGAAAACAAGATTTTTAGTATTTTGTTCCATAGATTTTAATTGGGTAGTAAAACCTGGGAATAATTGTCCTCCTAAAATATTTCCTTCATTATCGATTTTTGTCATTGATACTGTTGTCCCTAAATCAACTATTAATATATTTTTTTTAAATTTATTTTCAAATTTTTTTAGTGCTGCAAAGCAAACTAAAGCTCTATCAATTCCAATGTGATGAGGTATATTTTTTAAATTTATATCTTTAAGGGTAACTTGATTTTTTTGTAATAAATCATTAGTAGAGTATTTTCCTACAGAAGCCCAAATAACTTTTTTAAAATTAATATTTTCTGGTAATGAATCATTTATTAATGTGTGGCTAAATTTATATGAACAATCTTTAGTCAAAGCCCAGTGTAATCTGGTATTGCCGATGAGTAAATAATCAACAATATTCTGCATGGTTGATATTAAATTTGATAATCATTAACATGCAGACCACATTCTTGTTTTATTCCTCCAAAACGTGTAGATCTACCTTTTATATTAGATGATTCAGCTGAGCTTGAATGCCAATCTCCAACGCTTGTATAACCTTTTAAGAAAAGAGGATGTTGAGGTAAATTCTTTTCTTGCATGTAATAGAATATATCTTTTTGAGTCCATCCTAGTAATGGCCTGATAGAAAGAGTATCCCTAATAAATTCTATGTATTTCATCTTGCTTCTATTTGTAGTTTGTTGAGATCTAACACCGCTTCCCCAACATTTTATAGAATATTTTTTCAGAGCTTTTTCTAATGGATCAATTTTTCTTAATTGGTGATATTTATTGATATCTTCTAAATTATTACTTTCCCATAGTTTTCCATGCATGGCTTCCATGTGAGCAGGAGAAATTTCGCTTTGAAGGATAGTAACTTCTAATGATAATTGGTTAATGAGAGTATTGGCATATAAATACGTTTCTTTAGGTAGATATCCAGTATCTATCCAAAAAATTTTAACCTTATTTTTTAATGATGAACTTTGAATTAAGTGTAATAAAACCGAGGATTGGATTCCAAAACTTGTTGTAAAAGCTAAATTTTTATTAAATTTTTCCATGCTCCATTCAAGTATTTCTAATGAGTTGTACTTTAAAAGTTCCTCGTTAAATTTTTCTAAATTATATTTGGTTTTTTGTGCAGGTTTGGCATCCATTTTCGTTAGAATTTTTAAATTTTAAGAAATCACACTCGAATTAAAATATATTCGTTTAATTTAATAATACATTCACGTCTATTTATAATTCTTAAATGAATAATATAAAAAAACCAATAGTAATAGTTGGAAGTGGTTTCGGTGGGATGAATGCTGCATTGCATTTTAAAAAGAATAATCCTGAATTTTCAGTATTAGTTATTGATTCAAAATCTCAATTTGAATTTAAACCACTTTTATATGAAGTTTTTAGTGATGAAATAAAATCATGGGAAGTGAATCCAAGTTTTGAATCTATATATTCAAATACTGGAATTACTTTCTTGAGAAACCAAGTAAATTTAATTGATTTTAATAAAAATTTTTTAATTCTCCAAGATAATTTAAAAGTTGAATTTGAATATTTAATTCTTTCTACAGGTTCATCTCCAAATGATTTTTCAATTAAGGGAGTTAAAAAATATTGTTCTTTTTTTAGTACTAATGAAGATCAACTTAACTTAAAAAAACTTTTAGACAAGAAAATATCGGTTGGTCAAACAAAAAAAATTTTTATAATTGGAGCAGGCCCTACTGGTGTTGAACTTGCTTGTAAAGTAAGTGATTTATATGAATCAAAGTTTCAGATAAATATTGTAGAGAAAACTTCAGAAATTTTAAATAACAGTAAAGTTTTTAATAAAGAAGAAGCTGAAAAAACTTTAGAAAAGAAAAATATTAATTTAATGAGAAATTGTTCAGTTATAGAAATTAATGATGAAGAAATCTTATTATCTAATAAATTAAATAAACAAATAAAATTTCCTTATTGCGAAGTAATTTGGACTGCTGGTATAAAGCCTAATTTACCAAAATTTGATAAAGAAATACAGAGAATTAATAATAAGATTTTAATTAATGATAATCTTCAATTAAAAGAATTCCCTAATATTTTTGCTATAGGAGATATTTCTAAAGTAGAAACTAATAATTATTTCCCTGTAACTGCTCAAGTAGCTATGCAGCAGGGAATACATGTGGCTTGTAATCTGAAATTATTAATTAATAATGAAAAATTACTACCTTTCAAATTTAATGATAATGGTGAGATGATGAGCCTTGGAATTGGGGAAGCCTCTGTCTGTGGTCTTGGTTTAACTCTTTCGGGGAAATTGGCATTCGATCTTAGAAGAATAATTTATGCATATAAAATGCCAAAGATCGGGAGAAGTTTAAAGTCAACAGCTTCTTGGTTTCTAGAGAAGAAATCGATTTTTAAGGGTATATTATAAATAGAGTATAAATTTTTAAAATTTTTTTATACCCATTGAAGCTATATTTAGTGAAATGCTAAAAATATGAACTTAATTATTTTTTTTAAAGAAAACTATGAAGCAATTATAACTCTACTGGTTTTATGTTTATCTATTTTTTTATTTATTAGAAATACAATAGTTCCAGAATTAACAGGTTTGTTATGTGTAGCAATTTTTATTGTTACAGGTGTTTTATCGCCTCAAAAGGCTTTGTCTGGATTTGGAAGTCCTTCTTTAATAACACTTATGGGATTGTTCTCAATTTCTTCTGCATTAGTGAAGAGTGGATCTTTTGATAGAGTTAGAGAATTATTAGCTTCAGAAAATATTAAGACCTCTAAAAGATTCATCACCATATTAGCTTTAGTAGTTGCACCTATTTCAGGAATTGTGCCAAATACTCCGTTAGTCGCATCACTTTTGCCATTAGCTGAAGGATGGTGTATTAAACGAAACATATCACCTTCAAAGGTATTATTGCCTTTATCTTTTTCTGTTTTGCTAGGTGGTACTATAACTCTTCTTGGTAGTTCAGTTAACCTCCTTGTAAGTGATATTAGTGAACAATTAGGTTATGGGGCTCTTGAATTATTTAGTATTACTAAGATTGGTATTCCAGTATGGATAATAGGTACTTTTTACTTATTAATTGTTTCTGACTCTTTACTACCTGATAGAGGGACAAGTACCTCTTTAACAAATAATGTTAATTTAAATAATTATTGTACCGAAGTTGCGATCCCTTCAGATTCAAAGTTGGTTGGTCAGTCAATTCGCAATAGCAGATTGCAAAGAAGATTTGATGTCGATGTTATTCAGTTGCAGAGAAATGGTAAAACAATTCTTCCTCCTTTAGCAGATAGAAAAATTGAACCTGATGATAGGTTACTGATTAGAGTTACCCGTTCAGATTTATTAAGATTAGAACAAGAGAGAACAATAATATTAGCTGAAAAGCAAAATCCCAATCGAAATGATGACTTTATAGATTCTTCTGAGGGAACAAAAACATTTGAATCCTTGCTTCCTGCTGGTTCAACTTTAGCAGGAGCAAGTTTAAGAGAATTAAGATTCAGACAGAGATATAATGCTACTGTTTTGGCATTAAGAAGAGGACAACAGACGATTCAAGAAAGATTAGGTCAATGTATTCTAAGAGCTGGAGATGTATTGTTAATACAAGCACCCTTAGACTCTATTAGAGGTTTGCAAACTAGTAATGATTTGCTTGTCTTAGATCAAGTTGAAGATGATTTACCTGTCTTACGAAAAAAACCAATAGCTATAGCTATTGCTTTATCGATGATTATTTTACCATCTATTACTAATATTCCCCTTGTGGGATCTGTCCTGTTAGCTGTAATAGCTATGGTTGTTTTTGGATGTCTCCGTCCTGCTGAAATTAAAAGATCGATAAGGTTAGATGTACTTTTATTATTGGGATCATTATCAAGTTTTAGCGTAGCAATTCAAAATTCTGGGTTAGCTGATTATATTGTTTTAAATTTAAATTTTTTATTATCAGGGCTTTCTTTGTATTTTGCTTTATTCGTTATTTTTATATTTACTGTCATAATTACACAATTTCTTAGTAATGCTGCTTCAGTAGCATTGATTTTACCTGTTGCAATACAATTTTCACCTAACCTTGGAATCTCAGCAAATGCGATGATTCTTACTGTTTTATTTGCTGCTAGCCAATCTTTTTTAACTCCAATGGGTTATCAAACAAATTTAATGGTTTATGGACCTGGGAGATATCAATTCTTTGACATAGCAAAATATGGGATAGGATTGACTATTATTATGTCAATAATGATACCTGCTTTGATAATCATCAATTACAGTTAATTAATTTTTTAAAGTGAAGTTTAATATTCTACTCATAAAATTAAAAGATTCTTATAAGAAACTAACAATACCACAATTTACTTTAATAACTGGACTAATAATAATTTGTATTGGAACTATAATTCTAAGTTCACCATTATGTTCAAATAGTGAAGTTGGTATTTGGGAGGCTTTTTTTACTTCTGCATCTGCAATTACTGTAACTGGTTTAACAGTAATTGATATTGGAAAAGATTTAACTCTTTTGGGTCAAATATTTTTAGCACTTATGCTCTTGTCTGGAGGTTTAGGCTTAATGGCAATAACAACTTTTCTTCAAGGTTTTGTAGTAAAAGGTGCAAAATTAAGAACAAGACTAGATAAAGGTAATACTCTTGATGAATTTGGAGTAGGAGGTATCGGAAGAACGTTTAAGAGTATTGCAACAACAGCAACAATAATAATTTCCTTAGGGTCATTAATTTTATATTATTTTGGATTTATAGATATTTCTAATAATTGGGAAAGACTATGGGCTTCTATATTTCATAGTATTTCTGCATATAACAATGCAGGTTTCTCTATATGGTCTTCTAGTGTATATCCATACAGAACAAACTTTATAGTAAATTTGGTATTTATAAGTTTGATAATTATTGGAGGACTAGGGTGGAGAGTTATTGATGATATTTGGAATAATAGAAAAAATCTGAGTTATAAAAAATTAAGTTTGCATAGTAAATTGGTTCTTAGGACAACTTTTAATTTAATAGTTTTTGGGTCTCTAGGTTTTTTAATTACTGAATCACTCTTGAATGGAAAATTTTTTGCTGGTTTAAATTTTGGCGAAAGGATTTTGGCATCTTTATTTGAAACAGTAAGCGCGAGAACTGCTGGATTTACAAACTACCCAATATCTTTAAATACAATTTCAGATACTGGTATTCTGCTTTTAATGACTTTGATGTTTATTGGAGCAAGCACTGGAGGAACAGGAGGTGGAATTAAGACAACAACTTTTATTGCTTTGATGGCTGCGACAAGATCAACTCTTAGAGGGCAAAAGGATGTAATTATAAGTAATAGATTGATTTCAGATAAAGTAATTCTTAAAGCTGTAGGCATAACAGTTGGCTCTTTATTATTTGTCTTGTTGATGGCAATGTTATTAAGTACAACAAATACATTTATTAATAAAGAAAAATTTACATTCTTAGAGATGCTTTTTACGTGTATTTCAGCTTTTGCTACAGTAGGATTTGATATAGGGCTTACAATAAAACTAAATCATTTTGGTCAATTTATTCTTATAGTCGGTATGTTTGTTGGAAGACTAGGAATCCTTTTATTTTTAAGCGCTCTCTGGGAAGCTCTTTACAAGAGTAGAATAAATAAACAGAAACGCATTGGCTATCCAAAAGCTGATCTTTATGTGTAGCAATTACTGAATTTTATTATGGCTGACTGGTGGCATTGGTCTCCTCAAAAAAACAATGAAAACCTAACTTTTGCAGTAGTTGGAGTTGGCAGATTCGGTACTGCAGTTTGTCGGGAGCTTATTAGTAATGGTGCTGATGTTTTAGCTGCTGATTTTTCAGAAAAGGCAATTGATGATCTAAGGCAGCTAGAGCCAACTATTGAAGCAAGAGTTGTTGATTGTACTGATGAAGAATCTATGAAGGAGTCTGGAATACTAGAGATGAATACATTAGTTGTAGGGATAAGTGAACCTATAGAAGCAAGTATTACAACAACTTTAATTGCAAAGGATAGTGATGGCACAAAAGTGAGAAGGGTCATTGCTAGAGCTACAAGCGACTTGCATGAGAAAATGCTAGTAAGAGTTGGTGCGGACAAAGTAGTTTTCCCCTCTAGGATGCAAGGAGAAAGATTAGGATTAGAACTTGTAAGGCCTAATCTTATTGAAAGATTAGAATTAGATAATCAAACTGGTATAGATGAAATAACAGTGCCGGAGGATTTTATTGGTAGATCTTTGAGAGATTTAAATTTAAGAAAAAATTTTCTTGTAAATGTTTTAGCAGCTGGTCCAGCTGATAATTTAACAGTTAATCCTCCTGCTAAATATGTATTAGAGAGAGGTAATGTTTTAGTTGTTATGGGGTCTATGGAGGCTCTTCAAAAATTACCTCAAACTTAAAAATTAATTATCCAAATTTTTAAAATAACGAATCCTTTTAGGTGGACCTTTTAGTCTTTTAATATTTTGTCTTTCTAAATTATTTCTAAAAGTATCTGTATCTGCATTTAAATTTGATGTTATCGAAGCATTTCTATTATTAATGTAGTTATTTACTCCTTGTTGAATCAAGACTTTTGCCATATTACTTACAGTTCTAGATTCTTCTTCAGCTAAATCTGTTAATTGTTCACACAAAGACTCTGGCAGTACAACTTGAATTCTTGGAGACTTTGGCTTTCCATTAGTTGAATTTTGCCTAGTGGCCATGAATAACAAATCATAACTGTTACTTATAAGTATACACAGTTAGTCAAGGATAGTATCTTTGTGTATAATAATATAATAATTGTTCATTACTTTCTTAACTATTTGATCATGAAAAATTCACCAGAGGTAAATTCTAAGAAAGGCATTAATATTAGCCAAAGAAAAAAAAAGTTGCTTAATACAAAAGATTCAATAAAATCAAGCAGTGATGTTTTAGTCTCTGCTGTGATTAGTCCATATTTATTGACTCATTTACATCAAATTCTTCAAAAATCTGAATTTAATGCAAAGCAAGATGGAAGATTATCTCATGCAGCAAACGTTGCTAAGTTAAGAAAAGTTTTGTGTCTTGATGCCAGAAGTATGGAAGATGCATCTGCTCAGGAAATGAGAGGTTCTGAAAATGATTTATTTTTTAATACAAAGAATGCACAAAATGTTGCATAAATAATATCCTATTAAATAATGTATATTTTAGTTAAATGAAGAACAACGCCGAAAAACTCTATAAGATTATTTCTGAAGATAAGGATAAAAAACAAAATTTATTTCGCATTGCTTTAACAAATCCTAAATCTGCATTAGAGGAAATATGTAAAATTGGCGAGGATTTAAATATTCAAGTATCAAAACAGGAGGTAATTGAACATCTAAACACTCTAGATGATGTACAAACAAAATTATGGCTTATTAAAGTTAGAGGAGGGCTTTGATATTATTTGTGGATATTCTTGTATATTTGGCTTTACTCTTCTGTTATATCCACCGCCACCAGCTAAAGTCCAGAAGAACCAATAACTTGGTATTGATAAACCTGCCGCTATGAAAATAGCTACAATTTGTTCTACTCTTTTCATAATGTAATTTTATTCCACAAATTATTTTTTCGAAGTAAAGAACCTCCTTATGTAAATTTATTTTTAAAGTGTTAAGACTAGAAAATATAACAAAAATTTATGCCACTGATTTAGTATTGAAAAATATTAATTGGGAAATTAAAAAAGGTGAAAAGATCGGTTTAGTAGGTTCTAATGGCGCAGGTAAAACAACACAATTAAAAATTTTATCTGGCGAAGAAGATCAAACTAGTGGCTCTATCATCAAAGAGGGTAATCCTCGTATTTCTTACTTAAAGCAAGAATTTGACTTAAATATAAATAACACTGTTAGAGATGAACTGATTAGTTCATTCAAGGAAATTAGATTATTAAGAAAGAAAATAAATGCATTAGAAAAAGAGATGATTATTAAAAAAGATTCAAAAGATGCGGAGAATTTAAACTCTTTAATTAATAAAATAAGTCTTTATCAGCGTGAGTTTGAAGATTTAGATGGTTATCTCGTACAAGCAAAAGTGGATAAGATGCTACCAATACTTGGGTTTTCTCCAGAGGAATCTGATGAATTAGTTTCAAATTTTTCATGTGGTTGGCAAATGAAAATTGCATTAGGAAAAATAATGTTATTAAAGCCAGATTTACTATTGCTAGATGAACCAACCAATCATCTTGATTTGGCAACTATAAACTGGTTGGAAGAGTATTTATTATCTCTTAAAACTTCAATCATAGTAATAAGCCATGACCGTTATTTTATAGATAAATTATGTAAGAAAATTGTTTTCATAGAAAACGGTATTTCGAGTACTTATAACGGAAATTATTCTTTTTTTATAGAACAAAAATTATTAGATGAACAATCTCAAAATAAAGCATATCAATTGCAGAAGAAAGAACTTGAAATCCAAAAAAAATATATTGAGAGATTTAGAGCAAGTGCAACAAGAAGTACTCAGGCCAAGAGTAGAGAAAAACAAATTAATAAAATTGTAAAAGTTGATAATGTTTCAACTAAGAAAAAGAGTCCAGTTTTTAAATTTCCAGAATGTAAACCCTCATGTAAAAGCGTTTTAGAAATTAAAAATTTATGTCATGGATTTTCTGATAAGATAATTTTTTTTGAATCAAATCTAAATATAAATAGTGGAGAAAAAGTTGCATTTTTAGGCCCAAACGGCATCGGCAAATCTACATTGTTTAAGTTAATCATGAAGCAAATTAAACCTGAGATTGGAGAAATTCATTTAGGTAAGCATAATTTAATCACAAGTTATTATGAGCAAAATCAGTCAGAGGCACTTGATCCAGAAAAAATTATTATTAATTTAATATTCGAAATAGTACCAGATTGGCCACAAAAGAAAGTTAGAACATTTTTAGGTGGGTTTGGTTTTTATAAGGAAGCTGTATTTAAAAAAGTTGATCAATTGAGTGGAGGTGAGAAGGCTAGGCTAGCTATGGCATTAATAATTTTAAAGCCAAGTAATTTCTTACTTCTTGATGAACCAACTAATCATCTTGATATTCAATCTAAAGAGAATCTGGAACTTGCCTTAAATTCTTATAAAGGTACAGTTTTGATTATTTCGCATGATAGATTTTTTATATCTAAAGTTGCAAATAGAATTATTGAAATTAAAAATTCGCAATTTCAATCTTATGATGGTGGCTACGAATATTATTTAGAAAAAAGAGAAAAATAAAGTCTCTAAGGTTTAAGTATTTCTTCTTATTCTTTATATTAAAAAATTAATTTTCTTAAAAAATCTTTACATTTAAATAGGCAAGATAACTCATTTATCTTTACATTTTTCTTACTCTTTGTTTAATCTTATAACTACCTATTTAAATTAAATTAAATGTATAAGGAAATGGATGATTTTTCAAGTTTGAATAACTTATATGTTGATCCAATAGATAATTATTTTGAATGTATTTCTTCTTGTGATATTTCAGATGGCAAATGTATATTAAAATGCGTAGAAATACTTAAAGATCATGAATTATGAAATTATTTATTTTTAGAAAGATCTCTAATATCAATTGGCTTTACATTTATATTAATTAACCTATTATTTCTTTTGATTAAAATTCTTGCAATTCTTTTTACTCCATTTTTATTAATAGCGTCAACAACATCCGATGATTTATATATATATTCTTTATCAACTTTTAATATAATATCATTAACTAAAATTCCGCTTTTTGCTGCTGGACTATTAGGTACAACATAACCAACTTTGACCTTAATATTATTTGTATCTAAAGAAGTTTCATTTAATAAACTTATGCCTATCATTGGGTGGATGACTTTTCCGTTTAACAATAATTCGTTAACTATAGTTTTTACTTTATTTATGGGTATAGCAAAACTAAGTCCAGCGCCTGGTCCAGATCTAATTAAAGTATTTATACCAATTACTTCACCATTATTATTTAGTAAAGGTCCTCCTGAATTACCAGGATTAATAGCAGCATCAGTTTGAATAAGGTCAATCTTTTTATCATAAATACCTAATTGAGAAACATTTCGATTGAGATTACTAATTATTCCTAGTGTGACTGTATTTTCTAAACCAAATGGATTTCCAACTGCAATTGCCCAATCACCGACTTTGATCTCATCAGAATTTCCTAAACTAGCTTTGGGCCATGGTCCTTTCCCATTTAGCTTGATAACTGCTAAGTCTGTAAGCATATCTTGACCTAATACTTTTCCAGAAAATTTCCTGCCATCCTGCAAACCTACTATTAATTTCTCAGATTGATTTACTACATGTGCATTAGTAATTACGAGCCCATTATCGATAATTACCCCACTTCCTTGCCCTTGCTCTATTCTTTGTTGAGATTCATAAGGAATTTTCAAACCAAAAAATTTTTCAAAATAAGGATCTAAAATTATTTTTGAGTTTCTTGAGATATTACTAGATGTTACAAGCCTCTGAGTATCAATAGTTACTACAGCAGGCCCGGTCTTTTCTATGGCTTTTGTTATAAAAGATTTACTTTCATATGCAATTAATGATTTATTAGTCTTTTTATTTAATGTAGAGGAAAATGAATTGGAATTTAGTGATAAGCCTAATAATATTGATGAAATAAAAATTATTTTTCTGGCTTTTAAATTTTTTTTAGCTAAGTAAAACATATTTATTAAATATAATGTAATTTGGATAATTTTTTTTTAAAGGTTGACTGTATAATACCCAAAATAACTAATTAATTAAATTTGGGGAATTTCTTATTTTTTCTAACAATTATGGCTAACATGGATTTACAATAAAAATACTATATTCTCCTAATGACTATTTTATTTCCATTAATTTACTCAGCGGCACTTTTTTTCCTCATATGGAAAGCTTTTACTGTAATGTCAAATGGTTGGAGTGCATATGATAAGAATAAAAAGACTTCATTTACCTCTAGAAATCAAAGAAGATATACGATTCATCCTGAATTGCTGGATAAATCTGGCAATATAACAGATGAGGAATTATTAACTGTTAGATTCTCTAATGATAGTGATTCTACTGTTGAGAAAGGAACAACTCCTGACTAATTTATATATTTTTCTAAAAGGAGATCAAATTGGAACAAAGAACAAAAATAGTAGCTTCTGTCATCAGAGCTCTTAAATTACCGCCTCGATTTAGATTGAAAATGTTAAAGGAAGATCCTGTGAGGTTAGAGTTGAGTTTAACTCCCTCTTATGGGAAAAATCCTGTAGTTGTTGGTTTAGTTGAATCCTTAGATTTGGTTGCGCGGAGAGATAGAGAAGGAAGAATCCCTAGAGATCTTCAGGGCACATGGGATTGGACAGTCAGACATGGCAAAGTTAGTACTGGTGGTTGGAATCCCTTTCTAAAAGAGGCTTTACAAACTATGTTTGAAACAGGTTTACCTGCGATTATATATGAAGAACTTACGGGCGATGAATACAAGCCTGTTGATGGGATTAAACACATAAAATAAATAAATTTAATTCATATATTGATCAATAAGACGCTAAAATAAAAATAAAACTAATACCATGAATGACGAAAATCAAACTAGATTTGGATTTGTAAATTTTGCAGAAACCTGGAATGGTCGTTTAGCAATGATGGGTATACTTATTGGCTTAGGAACTGAATTAATTACAGGTCAAAGTATTCTTAGACAAATCGGAATAGGCTAAGTAATATTTCCTGGTTTATAAAATTTATTTTATTTCTTCAGCTTCAATTTCAATTGTCTCAGAACTAGCATTATCTGAAAAAGTATTATCTTTAATTTTATTGAGACTTGATCCACAATAAATACAGTTTTTATTATCACTAATTACAGTTGCTCCACAATTTTCACAAACTTTAATTTTTGATTTAAAAGAATTAATTCCTAAAAAAGTTATACCTATTAATAATAAGGGGGTTAAAAATAATAAAAGTAAAATATTCCCCAGTAAACTAAACAAAAAATTAAATCCGAAAAAGAAAATTATTAAAGCAGAAATAATTAGATATGTGAGAACTTTTTTATTCATTGATAAATAGTAAACTACCTTAAAAATTGTTTTCTATATTTGTTTTTTTGCATTTCAACTATAGACATGCTGGCAATAACGACACTCCAGCATTGACCAAAATATATAATTACTCCTAAAAGCCAAACCCAAAGTGTTAATACTAAAAAACCACCTATAAACCCATAAGCTTGAAACCTGACACCAAGGGATAAGATACTCTTACTAACAGCTAAATTTAGTGTTGTTAGGAGAATACCTATCAATATTGCTCCAGGTATTAATGGTTTTAAAGGTACTTTTCTGCTTGGCAAAAGTGCTTGTAAAAGTAAGGCCATTAAAGAGAAACCAATTAACGGTACAGCAAATTGTCCAACTTGAAGTACAGGTACTCTTAAAACAATTTCTGAAAGCCAATTACTCGAAGTAGAAATATCCTTTAACACTTCACCTGGAATCATTCTTAAATTAGCACTTATTTGATCAAGGACCATAAGAAAACCTATGAAGAATACTATTAAGAAAGCTTCTACTCTATTTCTTAGAAACTTTGAAGCTTGCTCTTGCCATGGTAAATAACTTTTTTTTGAAGGTAACGCATCTTCCCATAATCTTTCAGAACCTCTTTGTAATGATAAATAAGCATTACCTGCAGTGAATAATAAAAACATTGCGCCTAATATTCCTGCTCCAAAACCTTGATCAATTAATTTAAATAATGTTGTCTCTACAAGTTCTACGACTGAAGGAGGCAAAATCTGTGCAGCTACTTCAATGATTTGCTCATCTAAGCCCTCTTGTTTACCAAGGAACCAAGATGCAACAGATAATGATATAAGTAAAATTGGGAAAAAAGATTGTAATGCATAATAAGCAAATGCAGCACTTAAATCTATACAATCTGATTTACTCCATCTTTCACAAGCGCCCCATAAACTCTTGAGAATCCATTTGGTGCTTCGCTGCATATTAATTCTCTTCAAATATATATATGAATCTGTTTTATTTTAACTAAAAAGTATATTTTGCAAGTATACGTAAATTCGTAGATTTTACTTTAAAAGAAGATTTCCCCATTCTTTTAGAGTTTTTATATTGCTTTGTGTCCTTCCAGCTATTAAGGGAAAGTTTACATTTGTAAGATCCATTCCTGCCTGTAAATTTTCTGGATTAACATCTAACCAATCAATAATGCAATTTAATTCTTCAAGGATTAGCCATGCTGCTGCGATATCCCATATCTTTGGCGTTGATTCTATTGCTCCAAATGTTTGTCCCATGGCAACACTTGTTAAATTTAAACTTGACACACCAAGAAGTCTTATTTTCCCTGGAAAAATTTCATCAGGTTTTTTCTGAAGAATTTTTATAGATCTACTACATAATGAAACACATTGGCTTCTTTGATCATCATTACTTCTAATAATTCTTTTATCATTCATCCAAACTCCTTGGCCTTTAATTGCTAGAAATTTTTTCTTTAATGTAGGAATTATGAGAAATGAGACTTGTGGTTTTCCTTGAACGAATCTTGCTATTGATATAGACCAATATGGTATCCCTGCAGCAAAATTTGTTGTACCGTCTAAAGGATCTACTACCCAATATGCATCATTTGGAGGAACAATTTTTTCTCCTTCTTCACTTATAACTCCTTCATTTGGAGCTATTTTCGATAGACCTTCTACAATTGTTTGATCACTCCATATATCGCAACTTGTAATAAGTGATCCATCTGCTTTATTACTTGCTGTAATATTACCAAAATCTTTAAGCTGTTTATCACTTATAGAATTAAAAAGATTATTTAATTCACTTAATTGTTCTGCGTTTAATTGATTGGATGAATTATTCATTTCCTTATTATGCATTTAATAATCACAAATGGAATCTTTTAAATCTTGATTTGTATTAATGTAACCTTTACAATCTGCATTTTTTAAAAGAAAAGTTAATCTTTCTAATTTATCTATATTTAGGTTGTAATTATAAATTGCATCAATATTTTTTGATTTCGAAAGAGTTAATTCTTTTTGCCTTATTAATACATCTTTTAAGGTAGATATTCCTACCTCATAACGTAATCTTGATAATCTTAGTGCCTCTTTACTCGCGATAATTTCTTTTTTAGTAGATATTAACTTGTCTTTATTTTTTAATAAATTTAAATATGCTTCACTAATATTTCTTTTAATAACATTTTGTAGATTTAGATATTTTAACTGTTCAGCTTCAGCTTCAGATTTTTTTGCTTTGAAAGAATTACTATTTTGCCCTCCATTATAAAGGTTCCATGCAATATTTAAGCTTATTTTATTGGAATATGTACTAGAAGATCGATCTGGATAAATTTCTTCAGAAAGAGTACTGCCTTTTGAAAAAGAACTGGTGAGACTATTACTAATATAGATAATTGGTAAATTGGCATTTTTAAAGTTTTGAGCTTGATCTCTTTTTATTGAATTTTGAAGATTTAGATTTTTAAGTGAGAGACTTTTATTTAAACCACTTTTTAAAATTCTTTCAAGAGGGTGAGACCAAAATCCAATTAATTCTTGTTTCTCCTCAATAGTTAAATCTTCATCAAGGTCAATATTGAAAATTTCTTTCAATGAAATTAGATTTATTTCTTTTGTAATAGTTTTTTCTTTAAGAAGTTGTTTATCTCTTTCTAATTGAGAATTTGCTTCTAGTACATCAAATTTAGTTCCAATACCAACTTCTAATTTAGCATTAGCATCTTTTAAACTTTTTTGGGATAATTCGACTGCTATTTGTGCATTTTTCTCATCTTGGATGGATTTTTGGAATCTATGATATCTAGTCTTTGCCTCTTGTATTAAATCTTGCTCTTTTATCTTATAATTATTTATTGCTATCTCATATTTATTTTTAAAAGTTGTTATCTCTGTTTCTCTAATTGGATTGATGATATCCCACCTTAAATTTAGAGATGGGTTGATTTGATATTGAGAAGTTTTAGTGTTGTTGGTATAATTATTAGTACTCTCTGAATAAAGATATTGTGGTAGACCGTTAGCATTTAAATCTAACTTGGGATATCTTTTAGATATTTTGCTTGACAAATCGAAAGATGATGATTTAACTAACTTTTTTAGAGATTTTAGTTCTAAATTATTATTGATTACTATATTTGGAATATCCTCAAACTTAATAAATCTTTGTTTCAGTAATTTTTTGACTGATGTTTCTTTAGATATTATTTTGACTTGAGCGAAACTTTCAGATGTGGTGAGCAAAAATATAGGAATTAACAAACAAAAATTAAGTAAAGTTTTAAACATGATTAACTAAATTTTTACCAGAGCTTTGTCCTACTAGATCTTTAATAATATCATTTGCTTCATATACAACGTGAATTTTAGTCTTTAATTCTTTTTCTACGTCTGCGATATTTTTATCATCTAAAAAAAGATCACTACCTACCTTTAGCATCATTGAGGGTATATAAATTGATTCACCAAGATCTTTATCCTTTAAACCAATAATTAAGTCTTCTCCTGTTAACAGTCCTGTAACCACTTGTTCTTGTCCCCAATATTTGCTTGGTAATCCATAAAGATTAATTGTTAAATTTTCTATTTGATTTAATTTTTCTTGAGTTGGTATAAGAGCTTCGTATACTAATTTACCAACTATCCAACTTACATTTCTTTTATTAGTTATTTTTTTTGGAAGAGATTGAGTCTCATTTTCTAACATCTTTAAAAAGCTACGAATTGTCCCAACGCCATTTGATTCTTGTGGCATATTCTCATAAGTTTTATATTTGGGTAATTTTTCACCTGCAATTAAGTACCATTCATCAGATAACCAACAGAATCTTGTACCAAGTTTTTTTTGCATCATTTCTTGAATTTTTTCGATCTGAATAATTGTTTTTTTTGCATAATATTTATCTATAGCTATTAAACCATCTTCCTCTGGTCTAAATCTTGTTAAACCTACTGGAACAATTGCTACAGATAAAGCTGTTCGTTTTTCTTTAGACCAAAACATTGAGAGATCTTGAATTGATTTTTCAAGAATTTGATTGTCATTGATTTCTGGGCACACAACTATTTGTGCATGTA